>Ga0316208_1000090_pt1 | contig 130422 bp, 120 predicted proteins | sample 3monopyrite_MG_FD_204944 | JGI IMG/M metagenome (GOLD analysis project Ga0316208, IMG submission 204944) | Microbial mat bacterial communities from mineral coupon in-situ incubated in ocean water Damariscotta River, Maine, United States -... | ecosystem: Environmental > Aquatic > Marine >... | reverse complement strand
CATTGGCAGCAACAATATTGCCTGTTTTCAGCATAGTCGAGCCCCCCTTCATATCCGTGACATAACCTCCTGCTTCACGAACAAGCAAAATACCTGCTGCAATGTCCCACGGCTGAAGGTCGGCTTCCCAGAAACCATCAAACCGCCCAGCCGCAACATAGGCAAGATCGAGCGTTGCAGCACCAAAACGGCGAACACCTGCGACAGATGGCATAAATTCCTGTACTTCTGCAATAAATTTTGCATGGTCCCCGCGCCCTTTGAAGGGAATGCCTGTTGCCAAAACAGCAGTTTCGAGTTTATGCCGCGCTGATACACGAAGACGTGTGTCATTCAAATAAGCACCCTGCCCTTTTTCAGCCCAAAATAACTCATCTGTAAGAGGAGCATATATGACACCCGCCGTAATTTCGCCGCGCTCTTCAACAGCGACAGTCAATGAAAAGTGGGGTATCCCGTGTAGAAAATTCGTTGTGCCATCAAGCGGATCAATGATAAAACGAATATCATCCCGCTTGCCTTTTACTTCTCCGCCTTCTTCCATAAGAAACCCGAAATCAGGGCGCGCATGGCGCAATTCTTCATAGAGGGTTTCTTCAGCCTTTTTGTCAGCCATTGAAACAAAATCAGCTGGCCCTTTTTGAGAAACCTGTAAATGTTCAACCTCGCCGAAATCGCGGCGCAAGGTGCGGCTCGCTTTCATTACAGCAGATACCATTACATTAATGAGCGGCGAACGACGTGCCATGTGAAATCTCTTATACTTTAAGGGTTCAAGGGTCAGCCCTGCCCCATCTTAAACGGAACAGGTAATATAAAAACCAAGTTTAATCAGCGCGACTTACATATTCCCGCTCTGCAGTAGATACAATGATATTATCGCCTTGCTTGATAAATGGCGGCACACCAACCCGAAGGCCATTGTCCAGTGTGGCAGGCTTATAAGAACTAGATACAGTTTGACCTTTTACAACAGGCTCAGTTTCTGTGACTTGCAAAACGACTTTGTCCGGAAGCGCGACACCAAGAGGTGTTTCATTATACAACTCTATTGTCACTTCCATACCATCCTGCAAAAATACAGTGTCATCGCCTATATCTTCAGCAGAAATTGCAATCTGTTCATAGGACTGACCATCCATAAATGTATACATGTCGCCATCAACAAAAAGAAATTGATACTCTTTTTGTTCCAGTTGAACGCGCGTAACTTTTTCACTAGAGCGGAAACGCTCATTAAGTTTGGTACCATCCCGTAAATTCTTAAGTTCAACTTGCAGGTATGCCCCGCCCTTGCCTGGCTGGGTGTGAGCAATTTTCACTGCACGCCACAAACCGCCTTTATGCTCAACAACATTACCCGGACGTATATTGTTACCATCAATTTTCATGGCACAGCCTTTCAAAACCCAATGAGTCAAAGAACAAAATTTGGCGCGATGTAACAGATTCGAAGCGCCTACGCAATGGCTTGCACACATCCAGGTAACGAATATTCATACCTTTTTGAGTATTTCAGCCAAACTCAGCTATAATATATAAGTGCAAAACCACGAGTCGTTTACATTTCATATGTAATTGATATTTTTTTGGTAAATTGGAACTATTCACATAATAAAAGACCAAAAACTCTAAATACAAAATTCATACCGCGAGTAACTAGAGAGTAAAAGGCTCGAAAGCCTTAGGTTCCAATGAAAATTAATGACTCTCATTGAAATAAATTCCCTTAAAAACCCCAACTACTAGTGGCTCTTTACTTACAGAAAGAACAACTTAAAAAAATATTATTGGACACCCCCTCTAAATTACTACTATTCAAGACACTATCTTCGATAGGGGGAAGAAATGACGGATCCAGTTGATATTGCGGTAGGTGATCGCATTAGACAGCTAAGAAAAGCACGCGGAATAACTCAGACAGAGCTCGCTTCCGCAATTGGGCTTACTTTTCAGCAGGTGCAAAAATATGAGAAAGCCCGCAACCGTATATCAGCCAGCAAGTTAGCAAAAATCGCTACGATTTTTGATGTTGATGTAGCGGAGTTGTTTCGTGGCCAAGTATTTGCTGCAAATGGAAATATTGACGAGGGCGACATGGTAGAGGTTAAGCAGCTTCTATCCTTCGTCAATGAAATGCCTACTGATGTCAACCGACATTTCAAAGACCTCCTGCTTTCCATTGCAGATCAATACCCACAAAAGATAAGTTAATTTTCCTTCTAAATTTCCCTTAAAATACGGGCACTCTCGGCATCGACAGGAAAATATTGTTCTATAATCAGCCGTTGCATAGTGGCATCAATTGCCGTTCCAAACATGGATAAGGACGAAAAAATCTCTATTTCTCCAGGTCCTAATTGAAGCGTAACACATGCCATTGGGTAGGCAGACCGAGAAAGGTCGACTTCCCGCCATGCGGATGGGATATTTGGGTATGCCAACAGCCGCTCCAGCAAATCCGACTTAGTATTTTGATATAATATTCGTTCTCTATGCAATCGCTGTAAGAAAAGAGAGGCAACATCTTCCCAGTTTTTCACCAAAGGCCGCAAGCCATTAGGATCAAAAAAAATCTCTAAAATATTCTGCGTTACGGGCATATTAGGGCGCAAACTTGTAATGTGAGTGAATAGACGTTGATACCCTTCATTACACATCAGCATATTCCACTCCTGATCCATAACAAGGGCAGGATACGGATTATGATTGTTTAGGCTATAATTTAGAGCGCGCCGGACAGGTTCCATTTCTGGCAGATCAATATCCATACAGCTAAAGCACTCTTTGTATCCTGCTGCCTGTAAAAGTAAATTCCGGTCCCCAAGAGGAATATCTAAAGTCACAGAAAGTAACCCGATCATTTCACGGCTCGGCCTCGCACGTCCTGTCTCGAGAAAGCTTACATGTTTAGAGGAGACATTTGCCGCTAAACTAAGGTCTAACTGACTTAATCTGCGTACTGTCCGCCAGTGCCTAAGCAAGGGCCCAAAATCATCCATGGTATTTCCTCTCATAGTCACCTTCAGTTTAGCAAAAGCAAAGCTGCTGTACATTACCTCTGAGGTAATTGAGGGCATTACTTTAATGCGTTATTGAAGAACACAACAATAAAGGAGGGACTGATGAATACTACACTTTTAAAATATTCTTTATTGGCAAATGCCACCTTTTCTATAACCTGTGGTATTGTCATTTTTGCATATACAAATGCTCTTTCCAAAGTCTTTAATGGTTTTGATAATCTGTATTTACAGATACTAGGGGCGGGTCTAATTTTATTTGCCGCTCAGTTAATTTGGGTAGCACTTCAAAAAACTATCAACCTTAAAATGGCACGAGACATTACACGCCTTGACTGGGCGTGGGTTGCTGGATCAGTTTTGCTCATTTTGTTTATGCAGAATAGCTTAAGCTTAATCGCAATAGATTTAATTGCCGCTACAGCCCTTGTAGTAGCACTTTGTGCCATCTTCCAAACACGCGGCATAAAACAACAAAAACCTATGCCACAACAGCCTAAAGATGTCTCATTTTCCGGCTAGTCTGCAAGCGCTTTATGGAAGGCCTGAATTGCAGCCTTTGGGCCTTCACAATACTCCCACACTGCACTACAGATAGCGACAAAATGTGCCCCTGCATCTGCAACTTCTCTACAGTTTTCAGGCGTAATGCCACCAATCGCTACACAGGGTATATCCGTCGTTTCATCCCAGTGGGTAAGAATTTCTTTATCCGCCACTTTGGCTTCGGGTTTCGTTTTACTCGGGAAAAAGGCACCAAAAGCAACATAATTTGCCCCAGCATCCCCTGCATCATATGCAAGCTGTTTGCTTCCATGGCACGTAACACCAATATCTTTATCGTGCCCTAGTAGCGTTCTTGCACTCACAACATCCCCATCTTCTTGCCCTAGATGGACACCGTCAGCATTAATTTTAACCGCAATATCGGCACGGTCGTTCACCAACATCGGAACGCCATGCTTATGGCATACAGGTAAAAGTGCTAAGCCTGTTTCTTCAAAAGTAGCATCATCTGCGCCTTTTAGCCTGAGCTGGACACACGCCACCATTTCTGTTGCAAGCACGTCATCAAGTTGCCGGCAAAAACCAGTCACATCATTAATAGTTTCTGGAGTAATCAGGTACAATTCACAAATGTCTTTATCAACAGCCATCATGTAATTCCAAAAGCATAAAACCCTCCCCTGCATATGCCATAAGCCATGTATGCTTACAGGGAAGGGTTTCATAAAAGATGTTAAGTGTTTTCACACTCCGCTTACTTGCTTATGCTTTGCCTTTATAGATCTCAATGATCTTATTGAGCATTGCAATAGCGTCCTCTCGTGGGCGTTGGAAAGTATTACGACCAATGATAGAGCCGTTGCCACCACCGTCACGAATAGCTCTCGCATCATCATAAATACTGTCGGCACCTTTTTTAGCACCACCAGAGAAAACAACAATCCTGCGACCATTGAAAGAAGATCGTATCACCTCGCGAACGCGTGCAGCTTGATCGGAAAGGTCAATGCCCTGCTCTTCAAATACTTTTTTTGCTTCTGGTTGCTCTAAGTGAGCGCTCGGCAGCTTCACTTTAATGATATGAGCACCAAGTTCTGCAGCCAAGTGTGCCGCATACGCACCAACATCCATTGCTGTTTCACCTGCTGGCGATAAATTACCACCGCGCGGGTAAGACCAAAGAACAACGGCAAGACCTTTTGCTTTCGCTTCCTCAGCAATCATTTGAAACTCTTCAAAAAGATCAAGAGCATGCTCAGAACCAGGATAAACTGTGAAACCTACAGCCGCACATCCAAGGCGAATGGCATCATCTACAGAAGCATGGATTGACTGATCTTTTGTCGTCGCCCAGCTGTTAGAGCTATTAATTTTTAAGATAGTAGGAATTTGCCCTGCAAACGTATCGGCGCCTGCCTCAAGCATGCCGAGCGTCGAAGCATAAGCATTAAGTCCAGCATCAATTGCCAATTGATAGTGATAATGTGGGTCATAAGCAGGCGTATTTGGCGCGAATGACCGCGCTGGGCCGTGCTCAAACCCTTGATCAACAGGCAAGATGATCATTTTACCTGTGCCCGCGAGTTTGCCTGTGCATAAAATACGAGCCAAATTAGCTTTTGTGCCAGGGCAATCGGATTCGTAATTCGCAAGAATTTTTTTTACAGTCTGAGTGACTTTCATGGAGGCCCCCTTAAAAGGAAGTTTTCATTGTATGGTCGGTTTTTACATCAGTGGTGTCAAAATCCTGCTCTTGATACACAAAGCATTTCAATTTCGCAACGATGCATGTCAGCTTTACAAGCTTTAAGGCATGTTTAAGAGTTAGCGGCTAAGTTAATAGATATGCATAATAGCAATAACCAATGGGGTACCAATGAGATTTGTTGCTAAGCTCAAGATAATCAAGCTGTTGATAGTGCTCGCTATTCCATCGCTATTACAGGGCTGTAGCCCTGAAGTAGAAGAACCGCCTATTCAGGTTACCACCAGCTATTGGATTGGCAGCGAACCTTTTTTTCAGGCTGAGGCTTTAGGGTTTTTCCCAAAAGGCTCTGTACATCTGATCGAAAATCCGAACGCAATTAGTATCGAACAAACAATGCGCGGCGAAACGCTTGATGCACTTGCTATGTCCTTAAGCCGCTCACTGAGTTATATCGAACAAGGCTATGATGTTTCTATCGTTCTTATTCTGGGATGGTCAAACGGCGCCGATAAAATACTCGCCAAACCAACAATCAATAGTATTAAGGATATTAAGGGGCACCGTGTAGGGGCAGAAACTGGTACAGTAAACTCCTATCTGGTGTACCGGGCCTTGCAAAAAAATAACCTTTCTTTGGCAGATATACGTCTTATATCCTTGCCAAATGAAGGGATGGAAGAAGCTTATCTAAAAAATGATATTGATGTAGCCTCTGTGCATGCTAGGGCAGCGACCTTTATCGAGAAAAAAGGCGCGAAACTCCTCTTTGATAGCGCCTCAATACCTGGCGAAATCATGGATGTTTTAGTTGTCAGGAATAAGTTTCTTAGGGAACACCCGAAACGAGTTCAACAATTGATCCAAGGGTGGTTAAAAGCCGTTGATTATATGAAAAAAGAACATCGTGATTCACCCATCATCCCTTATCTAATGAAGCCTCAGGATTTTGAAGAAAATAAAGAAAAAGTTCTTCTGGCCTCTATTCATGAGAACAAAAACTTTCTCGATAATGGTGCTGAAAAATTAAAAAAAATCATCGAAAAGCGGCAAGAATTTCAGCTTGCCCTTGGAATAGAACCAGCAGTATTACCCCCAAGCTTTATTAACAACACGGCCTTCCAAACTGTCGTAAATATAAATAAATAAGAGAGGTTGCATGTTGAAAAATATTTCTATCAGGCATTTAATTCCTCTTCTTCTTTTTGGCGGTGGTCTTCTGCTTGTTATTTTCTTTTATACGGTTAGTTATCCTGCCGCTCGTCAACAGGCACTCGAACTCAGCCAAAAACAAACCCATATCATTTTACAATCTCAGCAGGGGCTTATTTCTGAGTTATTAACTGCTGATAACAAGCTACCTATTGATATGCAGTTGTTTTATGCAAGCACTGACCCTGCAACACGCAAAATTCTAATCTTAGATGACACTCATACCATTCGGCATGCCAATAGAACCCGCCTTATCAATGTCCCTATCGCAGAAACTTCCTTGGGCATTGATGAAACCTTACTGAATAGCAAAGTGGCACAAGAGAATATTATCACAGTGCCGTCCATTAAAGATGAAGGCCTACTGATCGGATATGCTCCTTTAAAGTATCAAAACAATGGTCGACAAACTACAGGGCACCTTATTGTCATTAGGGACTATAAAACCTTTTCGGATTCCATTATTACTATTGCAGCTTACCCCTCAGAATTACTTGCCACATTCCTACTCCTTATCTCAATTTTCGCCATTGCTTTCCTGCGCAGACATATAGAAATGCGTATTAGCCCTGTCCTTCAGGCGGCCGCCCGGTTAGCACGTAATGAGAAAAACGTAAGGACCCACTTAACGGGCCGAGACGAGTTTGCAGAAATTGCCGCCTCTTTTGATCAAATGGCCGCACGTATTGATGCAAGTAAAATAGAGTTAGAGCAAGCCAAGGAAATTGCAGAAAAAGCAAATGATGCAAAAAATTATTTCCTAAGCCACATGAGCCATGAAATACAAACGCCTCTTACAACAATCATTGGTTTTCTTGATCTTCTAAAAGAGACAAAATTGGATAGCGATGCTAGTCTTTATATCCATTCTATGGAAACATCTGCTCGCACATTAACACATTTAGTGAATGACCTTTTGGAAACAAACCGTCTGGAAGCGGGTGTTATTACGGCACAACTAAAACCATTCTGTCTCAATAACATCATTCAAGAAATATTAGATTCGCAACTTCCGAGAGCTCAAGACAAAGGCCTTTCCCTAAAAGTAACCACAAGCGAAGGTAATCCAATATGGATCAACAGTGACGTACGTATATTCCGGCAAATTCTAGTTAATCTTATTGGAAATGCTCTTCAATATACGAACGAAGGCACCGTGAATATTATTATTGAATCTCACCCCACCAGCTCTAATGAAACCAATCTGTTGATTAGTGTTATTGATACAGGCGTCGGGATTTCTGACAAAGATAGGCCTTTCATTTTTGAACGGTTCTACCGTTCAGCAACCCCTTTCGTTAGGGACCAGAAAGGAGCAGGCATTGGTCTCTCTATCTGTAAAGACTTTGCTGAGTTGATTGATGGGAAAATAACTGTCGATACACAGCTTGGTGTTGGCTCAGCTTTTACCTTTGCTATCAAAGTACACACAGCTCTCCCTGAAATCGACTTTGATTTTGCTGACCTATCAATGAGAGAGCAAGAAAGTCTGCATATCCTTCTGGTGGAAAACGCCCCGGTCATGCAAGTTTTATTCAGAAGTATTCTTGAAAAATCAGGGCATACGGTTGATGTTTGTGACGATTCAGAGACCGCAATACAGTATGCAAAAAACCGGTTAATCTACCCTCATATGAAAAATGTCTCTCTCATCATTATGGATCTCCACCTCCCAAAAACTGACGGATTCCAAACTACCACTGAAATACGTGGTCTCGGTGCTTATTTTACAAACATTCCTATATTAGCCACCTCCACACAAGATGACCAGGCCACGCGCAACAGGTGCCTGGGTGGTTCGTTTGATGGTTTCATAACAAAACCAATAAACCGGCAGTATCTCATCGAGGAAATTTTCCGGGTGACCCATTTATCAGAAGCACAGAAATTCCAAATCTAACATAAGAAAGGCTAGGCTGTATAAACCACGCATAATCTAAATATTATTGTTCAAGAGCTACCACTCCAGGAAGAGCTTTACCTTCCATCCACTCCAAGAAAGCACCCCCAGCTGTAGAAATATGGGTAAATTTCTCTTTCACACCTGCATGCGCGAGGGCCGCAACTGTATCCCCACCACCCGCTACAGTTAAAAGGGATCCTGCGTCAGACAAGGCCGATGCTGCCTTAGCGAGCCCAACGGTTGCCGCATCAAACGGTTCCATTTCAAACGCACCCATTGGGCCATTCCAAACCAGCGTTTTACACACCTGAAGCACCCCAGAAAGCGCAGCAACTGTGTCGGGGCCCGCGTCTAAAATCATCTCACCTTCCAGAACCTTATCTAGCGACTTTACTTCATTCGTGGCATGCGCTTTAAATTCAGTTGCAACGACAACATCTGTTGGTAAATGTACATTACACCCAGAGGTTTTAGCTTTTTCCAGAATACGGAGCGCCGTATCCTTTAGGTCCTTTTCACAAAGGCTTGCACCTACACTAAACCCTTGAGCAAACAGGAATGTATTTGCCATACCGCCGCCAATGATAAGGTGATCTACCTTTTCAACAAGATTCTCAAGAACAGCAAGTTTAGACGAGACTTTCGCGCCGCCAACAACTGCCACTACGGGGTGCTCAGGCACACCAAGCGCATTGTTAAGAGCTTCAAGTTCCGCACCCATTGTTTCCCCGGCGACAGCTGGTAGAAGTTTAGCAAGGGCTTCCGTGGAAGCATGGGCACGGTGCGCCGCCGAAAATGCATCATTCACATAAACATCACCGAGTTTTGCAAAATTTGCCGCAAGCGCCGCATCATTCGTTTCTTCACCCGGATAGTACCGCGTATTCTCCAAAACCATGACTGGCTTTAAAGGAAAGTGCCATTCCCCATTTGCCACGTATTTGTCAAAGTCTTCATTGCTGATAAAACCGACTTCCCGCCCAAGAATGTTAGCAAGTGCGGGCACTACAGGACGCAAAGACATTTCTGGAACCACATGGCCTTTGGGGCGGCCAAAATGTGCCAGTAAAACCACCTCTCCACCAGCAGCAGTAACAGCATCAACTGTTGGCTTTACGGCCTGAAGGCGCGTATCATCTGACACCTTACCATTCTGCATAGGAACATTAAGATCTACGCGAACTACCGCACGTTTCCCGGTTAGATCACCCAGATCAGATATTCGTTTAAAAGCCATCTTAAAATCCATTCAGTTAGTAAATGCAGAAAGGGCGGCCCTAAGACCGCCCTGATATTTCATATACACACCTAAGCGTTAACCCAAACTTGCCATTTTTACTGCTGTGTCTGACATCCGGTTCGAGAAGCCCCACTCGTTATCATACCATGTGAGGATACGTACAAAACGGCCTTCAACAACCTTGGTCTGGCTGCTGTCAAACGTCGAGCTGTTTGCATTATGATTAAAGTCAATCGACACCGCTGGCATATCTTCATAGCCCAGCACACCTTTAAGCGGGCCTTCAGCTGCCGCTTTGATCGCACCGTTGATCTCGTCTTCTGTCGTATCCCGGCCAGCATCAAACTTAAGGTCCACCAATGATACATTCGGTGTTGGCACCCTGATCGCAGAACCGTGCAGCTTGCCGTCAAGCTCAGGTAATACAAGGCCAACGGCTTTCGCAGCCCCTGTTGACGTTGGAATCATACTCAGAGCCGCAGCACGTGCCCGGCGCGGGTCGCTGTGTAATGTATCCAGTACAGGCTGATCGCCCGTATACGCATGGACAGTTGTCATATACCCGCGTTCAATACCAACAAGGTCATTTAAAACTTTAGCAACAGGTGACAGGCAATTTGTTGTGCAAGACGCATTTGAGACAATGACGTCACTGGCGGTCAGTTGATCACTATTTACACCATAAACAACTGTGCGATCAGCGTTTGCCCCAGGCGCAGAAATAAGAACTTTCTTCGCACCAGCAGTTAAATGCATAGCAGCTTTCTCACGAGCAGTAAAAATGCCCGTGCATTCCATTGCAACATCCACTTTTTCTTCACCCCAAGGTAACTCTTCAGGGTTACGAATTGCTGTCACACGGATACGGTCACCATTAACAACCATATAATCGCCGTCAACACTTACTTCACCGCTAAAGGGGCCGTGAACACTATCCCGTTTAAGGAGATACGCATTCATCTCAACATCACCCAGATCGTTGATCGCAACAATTTTAATATCGGTGCGACCACTTTCGTAGATGGCGCGAAGAACATTGCGGCCAATACGGCCAAAACCATTAATGGATACACGTACTGTCATTTGGGTCGTCCTCCAGTCAGAGTATGGGCAAACATAATTTTGTACTATTGTTTACAAAATATCGTTGGGGTTAAAGCTTATTTTTCACGGCTGCAACCAACGCATCCGCGGTAATTCCAAAATGTTTATAAAGGTCTTCGGCAGGGGCTGAAGCACCAAAGCTATCGATACCAATAGTGATACCATCTAAGCCAGTATAACGGTCCCAGCCGTATGTTGCAGCAGCTTCAATAGAAGCTTTAAGCGCAGATGCTGGTAGTATATCAGCCTTATAGGCAGCATCTTGAACATCAAAAAGCTCGGTTGATGGCATAGAGACAACACGGGTTGCAATACCATCTGCTTCAAGTTTTTCACGCGCTGCAGCCGCGATCTCAACTTCAGACCCTGTCGCCAGGAGCACAACTTTTGGTGCCCCGCCCGTGGCCTCATGCAAGACATAACCACCTTTTGCGCAGCGGTTTTCCTCCGTATGCTCAAGACGTTGCTGAGCAAGCCCTTGACGTGTTAAAGAAAGGACGCTGGGTGTTTCTCTAGACTCCAGAGCAAGCGCCCAACATTCAGCCGTTTCAACAGCATCACATGGCCGGAAAGTATATAGGTTTGGCATTGCCCTTAAACTGGCAAGATGCTCAATCGGCTGGTGCGTTGGGCCGTCTTCACCTAGTCCAATACTATCATGGGTCATCACATAAATAGAACGTTGTTTCATAAGCGCCGCAAGGCGAATAGCCGGGCGTGCATAATCCGTGAATACCATGAAAGTACCACCATACGGCACATGGTTGCCATACAGTGCAATGCCATTCATCGCAGCACACATTTCAAACTCACGAATACCATAATACATATAGCGTCCAGAGAAATTTTCAGCTGTAATAGCAGCCGTTTGGCTGGTTTTAGTAAGGTTAGAGCCCGTCAAGTCGGCAGACCCACCAATTGTTTCGGGAACGATACCATTCACTACTTCAAGGGCCATCTGGCTTGCTTTGCGCGTTGCAACCTTCACAGGTTTCGCCACTAACTGCGCCTTATATTCATTAATGGCAGCCGCAAAACCCGCTGGCAGGTTTTTATTCTGGCGACGCTCAAAATCTTCTTTTACAAACTGGTCAAGAGCCCCAAATTTGTTTTTCCATACCGCAGAAGCTGAAGCTCCTGCTTCACCTGTCGCACGCCACAACAACAAAATATCCTCTGGCACCTCAAAGGGAGCATGCGGCCAGTCAAGAAATTCCCGCGCAGCGGCAATTTCATCAGCACCAAGCGGCGCGCCGTGTGTAGCAGCCGTACCTTGCTTGTTCGGTGCACCAAACCCAATTGTTGTGCGGCATGCAATCATCGAAGGCTGGTCCGCTTCCCGTGCCAGCTCAATTGCAACTTCAATTGCTTCTGAGTCGTGCCCATCTACGGCCTGTACATGCCAGCCAGCAGCTTCAAACCGACCTTGCATATCTTCGCTTGTAGAAAGGTCTGTAGCCCCATCAATAGAAATAGAGTTATCGTCCCAAAGCACAATCATTTTAGAAAGCTTTAAATGTCCTGCAAGCGAGATAGCCTCTTGGCTCACGCCCTCCATCAAACAGCCATCTCCTACCAAAACATATGTGTAATGATTGATCAGATCATCGCCGTATTCCGAATTTGAAAGGCGCTCCGCAATCGCCATGCCCACCGATGTAGCAAGGCCTTGGCCAAGTGGACCTGTTGTAGTCTCAATACCAGGGCATTCGCCGTACTCAGGGTGGCCTGCTGTCGGGCTGTGGAGCTGCCGGAAATTTTTAATATCGTCAATCGTTGGCTTTTTATATCCGGTTAAATACAAAAGCGAATACAGCAACATAGAGCCATGACCCGCAGAGAGAACAAAACGATCCCGGTTAGGCCAGGTTGCCCACTTAGGGTCAAAACTCAAAAATTTAGAAAATAAAACAGTGGCCACATCAGCCATACCCATTGGCATGCCAGGGTGACCAGAATTGGCCTGCTGAACGGCATCCATAGAGAGTGCCCGGATTGCATTTGCCATATCGCGTTGCTGTTTATTATCCATAGTCAGAGACGTATCACTCATTTGAATCTACTTATTTCTTTGGCCGATAAAAGTGGCTGCTTTAAAATTGCGGCCAAAATGGCGGGGTTGGCCGCCCTAGTCAACACCTGAAACGGCAGACTACTGCCCTTTTAAAAAGAAATTCATCTCTTGCCTTACTGTGATGATTGACGTGCATCCCGCAAACACCCTATCCTCAATGGAAAATCGCCTTTTATAGTCAAGGTGGCGCTTTTTTCTAATGAAAGAGATTAGGGGGATTGCAACATGTCCTATGGGGCCAATGAAAACACTTTAGAGGCGGCGCGCGCGCGACTCGAAACAGCCTTGTCATCTTTGACGCAAGGTATGGCGAGTACAAAAAATGCTCTCGATATTGCAAAAGCTGCAGCAGGTGAAAATACAACAATGGCTGATCGCATTGCCTCCCTTGAGCAAGAAAACTTGAAACTGCATGAACAAGTAGCGGCCCTTGCCTTACAACCTGCTGCGAATGATGTAGATAAGGGACTAGAAAGCTTACGGGAAGAAAAAGCCACACTCGCACGTGATTATCAGCTTTTAAAAAGCCAACATGCTGACCTTAAAAACCAGTTAAGCAATGACAATACTGGGTCAGAAGCTGATTTAGACTTACAAAAAATTATTGATGGCCTCACCCATAAAAATGCAATGATGGAACAGGAAAAATCTAGTCTTAAGAAAGAGTTAGATAAAACAATTGCTGACCTTGAAGCTTTGATGGAGAGCGCATAAATGGCACAGATATCTGTAAGCATTAACGGAAAGCCCTATCCTCTTGCATGCGCTGACGGTGAAGAAGACCGTCTGAGAAAATTGGCCTCTTACGTCGATAGCAAAACAAAAGATATTGCTGGAAAACTCGGGCATGTAAATGAAGCACGGCTCATTTTGATGGCCGCGCTCATGATTGCTGACGAACTCCATGATTCGCAAGAAGGTAAAGGGGGCAAAGGATTATTGGGTGCTTTAAGCGAAGATGATCTGGCTGGAATCCTCAATGAAGTAGCCTCTGAAGTAGAAGCTATTGCAGAAAAGCTCACAACAGCTTAAACAAGCGATGCGGGTTCTGCGCTGTGCGCAAGATATGCAGTAATCCCCGGGGCTATAAGTTCTCCTAGGGAGCTGTCCCTGGTTTGAACCGTGGTTCTTACCATACGGCGCCCACCTGATTTATCAGGCTACGGAGGATACAAACGTCAACGCGGCAGAGGTGGTCCCGCACCCTACTCTCAGGAAGTGTATGAGCTCTGTTATCAACAAAGACACCCTTCGTCACAAAGCAAAACGCATACGGGCTGGTGCCCTAAAATTTTTGGGTTTAGGGGCCGCAGAAAGTGCCACAAACCATGGCCATGTGCTTTTATCTGCTTTTGATAAAGGAACCACCATTGGAGCTTACTGGCCTATCGGCGATGAATTAGACCCCCGTTTTCTTATGCTTAAGCTTGAGCAGTCGGGCTATAAAATTGCTCTCCCTGTGGTCACTACAGAAAACACCCCTCTCACGTTTCGGCTATGGGGACAAGGCGACCCCCTTGTGGCAGGTCCGTTTAAAACACGTCACCCATCAGACGATGCGCCCGAGGTTACACCTGACGTTTTGCTGGCTCCTTTGCTTGCTTTTGACGCTGACTGTTACAGACTTGGGTGGGGTGGGGGCTATTATGATCGTACACTTGCTGCTAATACAAATATAAAAGCGTTTGGGTTTGCCTATGCCGCACAGTTTATGGACACTGTGCCTCATGACCCTCATGACTGGCCTCTGCAAGGGGTCATTACCGAGGCTGGTGTGATCCTGCCTAAGAAATAACTTTTCTCTCACCCCGAAGTGTGAGAACACCTTACCCGAAGGTACAAAGGTTTAAAGTATGCGATTATTATTCTTGGGGGATTTAATGGGCCGCACAGGCCGTGAAGCTGCTATTTCGGCTTTGCCTGATTTGCGGAAAAAACTCAACCTTGATTTCATCATTGTGAACGCCGAAAATGCTGCTTCGGGATTTGGCACAACAAGCAAAATTGCTGGGCAAGTTATTCAGGCCGGGGCCGATGTTTTGTCAGGGGGTAATCACACCTTCGACCAAAAAGAGCTTTTAACCACTATTGATAACGATGGCCGAATATTACGGCCTCTTAACTACCCAGAGGGAACGCCAGGCAGAGGCTTTAACATTTATGATGCCCCCCGCGGTAAAAAGATAATGGTTATTAATGCCATGGGCCGCGTTTTTATGAACGCCTTGGAATGCCCTTTTCGAGCGATTGATACTGTGCTGAAAAAATACCGTCTCGGGGCAACGGTAAATGCCATTGTAGTAGATTTTCACGGTGAAGCAACAAGTGAGAAAATGGCAATGGGGCATTATCTTGATGGCCGTGTTAGCCTTGTTGTTGGTACCCACAGCCATGTCCCTACAGCGGACTGCCAAATTTTAGATGGTGGCACTGCATACCAGACAGACGCTGGTATGTGCGGCGACTATAATAGTGTTATTGGTATGGATAAAAAGGAACCCATTAGCCGGTTCCTGACTAAAATGAACCGAGAGCGCTTTTCACCCGCAGACGGCGAGGCCACCATATGCGGGACTTTCCTTGTAACTGATGACCAAACAGGCTTGGCGAAACATATTGAACCCTTGCGTCTTGGTCCTCGTTTGATGGAACATATACCTAATATATAACTCTTATTCACTAACCTGCATCATGCAAAGCTAAACTATGCCCTCTACAGCCACCTATTATTCTAATATCAACACAGAACTGCTGGAAGTATGCCCAACAGCAAGCAATGTTATTGAATTTGGTTGCGGTGCTGGTCGTTTTTTAGAGGCCTACAAACAACAAAACATGGATGCCCGCTGTGTAGGGTTTGAAAAATTTAAGGCGGCTGCAGCTGAGGCAAAAGATCGCTGTGATGAAGTCATCGTTGGCGATGCCGAATGTGATTTTTTATCTAACTTTGGTCACAAAAAAGAAAGCTTCGATCTTATCATTTACGGCGATGTTTTAGAGCATTTTCTTGACCCTTGGGCAGCACTTTCGAATCACCTTGAGTATTTAAAACCTGGCGGTGAAGTGTGTGCATGTATACCAAATGCTGCACACTGGAGTATTATTTTCGAACTTGTGAATGGTACATTTACCTATAGAGATTCTGGTCTCTTGGACCGCACACATTTACGGTTTTTTACCAAAGCTACTATAGCTGATATGTTCACAAACGCGGGCCTTCAGGTTGACATTTTAAAACCACGGAGCTTTCAAACCAAAAATACACAGCAGGGCCTTTCTGTTCTTGCAAAGCTGTTTGACAAGCCCGTTGAAGCTATATCACAAAACCGGATAGAAGACTGGTCCACTTTTCAGTATCTAGTGCGCGCAAGAAAGCCTGTTTAAACAGGGGTTAACTGTTACAAAAAGCGGCCAACTACATCTTTATACGACCGACTAACTTTCAGTTCCATCCCGCATGTAAGGGCCAGAAAACATTCACCATTTGAATGGGGCCGTACTTCCTGCACTTTATCCAAATTAACTATCGTTGACCGGTGCACCCGCTGAAATATTTTAGGGTCCAACCGTTTCTGCATGGTTTTCATGGTTTCCCTAAGAATGTGCGTTTTCTCCGCAACATGAATGCACATATAGTCGCCCGCTGCATCAATGAAGTCTACATCCGCCACATGCACAATGGAAATATGCCCCCGGTCTTTTATTCGCAAATGAGGATCATACTGGTTTTCTTTCCCTTCAAATGGTTGCTCAAGAATTGCTGTAAGCGCTTCCTTTGGGGGGTCATTCAAGTTTTCAATAAGATCAACGAGCCGTGCATTTTGTTCTATCGCCGCACGCTGAAACAGAGCCTCCCGAACACGAGAAATAGCTTCAGCCAACCTATCTTCATCAACCGGTTTTAATAAATAATCGAGGGCATGCGTTTCAAATGCCTCAAGTGCATATTGGTCATAGGCTGTGACAAAAATGACAAGAGGTATTTCAACTTGCCCAACCAAAGAACGAACAACAGAAAAGCCATCAAAGCCCGGCATTTGAATATCAAGGAAAACAAGCTCTGGCTTTTGTTCCTTGATCGCTTTAACCGCCTCCCTGCCATTTGAACAGGACCCCGCAACCTCAATATCCTGATATTTTTCAAGCCGTATCGCCAAACCACGAATAGCAAGAGGCTCATCGTCAACTAAAAGGGCTCTGATTTTAGCCATAGAAGCATTCCTCCGTGTAGAATGAATTTTAAGATTTTTTCTTCCGCTCGCAAGGAATTTCAATAAAAACACCGAGCCCTGTTGGCTCAAGGTTTTCAAGCTTAAACAAATGATCATCCCCATAAATTTGGAATAACCGTTCTTTTGTATTCACAAGACCAACCCCTGAGCCAGATTTACTCACGGTATTCTCAACATCCTCCATGCCTGGGCCTGTATCTTTCAACGCAATTTTCAACCTGCCATCAATAACATCAGCGGTAATTGTAATAACCCCTCCTTCTTCTGAGGGGGCAATTGCATATTTGATGACATTCTCAATGAGGGGCTGGAGAATAAGGTTGGGTACAAGAGCAACTCGGGCATTATCATTAATATGATAATCAACCACAAGCCTGTCTTGAAACCGTACTTTTTCAATATCCAAATATAAGCTAAGGGCGTGAAGTTCCTGATCAAGGGAAACACGCTGTGTTGGTTGGTTCACAAGAGTATAGCGCAGAAAGCTGGAAAGCTTTGTAAGCATACGGTTAGCATCTGCTTCCGACTTATCCAGCACAAGCGTAGAAATAGCATTTAGTGTATTGAATAAAAAGTGTGGATTGAGCTGGTACCGAAGCATTTGCAGCTGTGCTTGATGCGCCATTGCTGTTGCCCTCAGGGTTTGCTCTCGCTGGTCTTGAAAACCTTCATAATAGTGATATCCAAAATAAATCGCTGACCAGGCAAATACCACTGTTGATTCAAACATGGCATTACCGAGTTTTTGAAGCCCCTGATAAGGCTCACTATCAAGGCTCAAAAATGGCATTATTGACGTTTCAAGCGTAGAAAACAGGGCACCAACAAGGCCACTTGCAGCAAAAATCACCATCACAATAACCGAAAGCGGCATTTCTCTGACGTGTCGGTATAAGTACCGTAGAGCAATCGTTAAACTAAACCCTATCAGGGTCGACACCAAAGCAAGGGGTGCGTACGACCACAGCGAATACCCAAGGACCATTCCGTGAAAACAACGTAATAAAAAATACCCAAACCACCCACCAACTTGGAAAACCCAAAAAGCGCGCTGCCTACTATTCAGCAGATTCTCAATCACATAAGCCCCCCTCAACTGAGAAAATAGACCTTGTTTCAGTGGGGGTGAAATATCTTCTACACCCACCAGATCAAGTCCAGAACCAGCATTATGAGGATCAAGGTTAAGATAGCCAACAGTCTTTTTTTTATTATTATGCATTCACTGTTCACTCATTACGTCAAACAGGAGAGAGGCCTTTCGTAAAAGGCTTTTAAACGCCCTGCATACTTACGGTGCACGCAGAAGCTTTAGGGTGTACCATACGAACAGGCCAAAACATGGTCCATATGATTGCGGTCAATTGACTGGAGGGTGCGATAAATGGATAGGGGCTACCATATACAAAGGCACGCCCTAACTGCCTTATTCCAGGGTATTATTTTCTACCGAGGATTTACTCTGAAGTTCTTCAAATTTGCCAAGGCCACACCGGCTCCATGCCCTACCAAAGCTATCAACAACTGTGATGGCATCTTGGTAACATAACTGGCCCGACGTACGATAAGCAAACCGCTCTTCCACATCTAATCTGGTGCATACGCGAGGCATTTTATTTAAATATGCTCGCTTGCCAGCACCACGAAAGAAAATGGTTTGGTTATCTATCACGCGGCTATCCCGCAAGGTGATCAAAGGAATGCAGTTTCTAGTTTCGCCCGTCGGCACATATTTCTCATGGACCTCTGCAAGGCGCTTCTGTGCTTCAGTAAGCGAATCTTCGCTGGCAGTAGTCGCTCCACCAAAAAACGCAGCAATCAGCACTGTTGAGCACAGGAAAGTTGGCTTCATTGTCATTCCAAAACTATAAATTATAGAGAAGAATATATCATCACCGTCTGAACACGAGCTTAACATACCTTTACTGTGCCTCTAAAGGGCAGGCTCAATCTCTTGCTGCATACGTGTCCTGAGCCCTGCGCCAAGGTTTGCTAAGGCAATTTGTTCAGATTTACCCATTTTCTGGGGTGCATCTTCAAAAGCAAGGCCATGCACTTGAGCAAGTTGCAATAAATACGCCACAAAAGCATCTGCCCGTGCCCAAATAATCCATGAAAAAGCCTGTTTGGGCAGTCCTTTGGCTTCACAGAAGTCTGTATATTCACTTACTAAATGTGGAAGAAGACTATCGCCTATATGCTTAAGCCCAACACAAAAAGCCTCAAAGGGTGGTAGTTCATCCAAACCTTCAACGACAGGTGCTTCTTGTTGGCATGATGCAACTTGCTCCAGTTCTTTCACCATGGTCTGCAATGCCTGATCCAGCTTTTCCGCTAACTCATCAGCAATAGACTGCTCCGACGGTGATAACAATACACGCCCACTGAGGGCCATGCCTCGAAGGCTGGCACTAACAAAATCAATGATGGTGGCCTGTTCTGTCATAACTGCCTCTTCATATGAAACATGAGTGTCTATACCTTGCAAAAGTGCTTCAACAAACCCTCTTATGTATGTTTCTTAACAATATAGACCAAATCGATCATGTTTTTTAGCCCTTAGGGTAACTGTCTTTCTACCACTCTCGCCAGGAGAATAAACACTAGATTATAATTATTAATATTGATTATCAATTGCAAATATGTTTTTATGCTTTATGGGTGAGGCGCCCAAGGGAGCCAAATCCATACGCCGACCTGACAGCGGCGTTACCATAGGCGGGTTCTCCTGTTGGCCCTGGATGCCCGCCACTCCTTTTGTTCCTAAGGCAAAAGAAAAGGCCGTTCGAACGCCATGTCGAACGGCCTTTATACTGTCAACTACTCTGGCTAAATACTCTGGCTAATAAAAACCAAAGCGGGCCCTATCAAGGGCGGCCAGTGCCTTAATCAAGGGCTTTAACGATACCCTCAACCATTTTTTTCGCGTCAGAGAAAAGCATCATTGTATTATCCCTAAAGAATAATTCATTTTCCACACCTGCATAACCGCTGCCCATAGAGCGCTTCACAAAAAGAACTGTAGCCGCCTTTTCGACATCCAAAATAGGCATTCCGTATATGGCACTAGTACTATCTGTTTTCGCGGCAGGGTTTGTTACATCATTCGCGCCAATAACAAAGGCAACATCAGCACCAGAAAACTCACTATTAATGTCCTCAAGTTCAAATACCTCATCATATGGCACACTTGCTTCAGCAAGCAGCACATTCATATGGCCAGGCATACGCCCGGCAACGGGGTGAATAGCGTAAGAAACCTTCACACCTGCTTCCTTCAACATGTCTGCCATTTCTTTCAAGGCATGCTGCGCCTGTGCAACCGCCATACCATAGCCGGGCACAATAATCACTTTGCCTGCATTTTTCATAATGAAGGCTGCATCCTCAGCAGACCCCTGTTTAACCGGACGCGTTTCTACTGCGCCTACAGCACCAACTGCACTATCATCAGCACCAAACCCACCAAGAATGACTGAGATAAAACTCCGGTTCATCCCTTTACACATGATGTAAGAAAGGATTGCCCCAGATGAACCAACAAGCGCCCCTGTAACGATTAGAGCAGTATTTTGTAGTGTAAAACCAATACCCGCGGCTGCCCAACCAGAATAACTATTGAGCATAGAAACTACAACGGGCATATCAGCGCCGCCAATGGGGATAATAAGTAAAAATCCAATTACAAAAGCAAGAATGGTCACAACCCAAAATATATTAACGCCTGAAAAAGCAACCGTTTGGTCCACTGCAAACCAAGCAATGCCGCCAACAATGCCTATGCCTAATATTAAGTTAATCAAATGTCGGGCAGGCAACATAATCGGTGCACCCGACATCAAGCCTTGCAATTTTGCAAAGGCAATAAGAGAACCCGAAAAAGTAATTGCCCCAATTGCAATACCCAGGGACATTTCAATTTTTGAGGCCATAAAAATATGCCCTGCCGCATCAGTGATGCCAAAAGCCGAGGGATTTAAAAAGGCACTGCCCGCGACAAAAACAGCGGCCAAACCAACAAGACTGTGAAAGGCAGCAACGAGTTGCGGCATTGCTGTCATGGCAATTTTGCGGGCAATGATAAAGCCAATGATCCCACCAACAGCGATGGCACCAATGATCCAATCATAGGAAACCACCTCCGGGTTCATGATTGTTGTGATAATCGCAATGGCCATGCCGACCATGCCGTACACATTACCCTTACGGCTACTTTCAGGGCTAGAAAGTCCCCGGAGCGCCATGATGAAAAGAATTGCTGCAACCAAATAGGCAACAGCTGTCATATCCACGTGAAATTGTGTCATGCTCCCTGCTCCCTATTTCTTTTTCTTATACATGGCAAGCATCCGTGCTGTAACAGCAAAGCCCCCAAATATATTTACGGCGGCAAGTGCAATAGCGATCGCGCCAAGAACTTTCGAAATTGTTGCTCCGTCTGGGCCAGCGGCAATAAGCGCCCCGACGATAATCACACTTGAAATTGCGTTTGTTACCGCCATCAAAGGCGTATGGAGTGCCGGTGTAACAGACCAAACAACATAATACCCAACAAAAATAGCCATCACAAAAATGGTAAATTGTTGGATAAATGGGCTTACGAGAATATCATGCATTTTATTCACCCCCCTTTAAACGTGGATGGATAATCGCGCCGTCTTTTGTTACGAGCGATTCAGTAACAATTTCATCTTCAAAATCAATTACAAGCGCACCTTCATTCACGTGCAGCGTAATATAATGTAGCAAATTGCGAGCATAAAGAAGGGAGGCATCCGCCGCTAGCCTGGAAGGTACATTTTTATGGCCAACAATTTTCACGCCGTGAGCTTCTACAATTTCACCTGGCTTAGAAAGCGCACAGTTGCCACCCGCTTCTACGGCCAAGTCAATAATAACACTGCCCGGCTTCATAGATTTTAGCATATCTTCTGAAATTAATTGCGGTGCAGGTCGCCCTGGGATTAAAGCCGTGGTAATCGCAATGTCTTGTTTTGCTAGAGTGTCAGCAATAAGTTTGGCTTGTTTTGCCTTATACTCATCACTCATTTCTTTCGCATAGCCTCCAGCGGTTTCAGCGGCGGCTGTTTCTTCATCTTCAACCATTACAAATGTCCCGCCGAGGCTCTCCACTTGTTCTTTTGTTGAAGGCCGCACATCCGTAGCGCTTACAATTGCACCGAGCCGTTTAGCTGTTGCAATCGCCTGCAAACCGGCAACGCCAACCCCCATAATCATAACTTTAGCCGGGGCAATTGTCCCGGCTGCTGTCATCATCATTGGGAAAGCACGGCCATATTCCGCCGCAGCATCCAATACAGATTTATAGCCCGCAAGGTTCGACTGGCTCGAAAGCACATCCATTGACTGCGCCCGGGTGATCCGCGGCACAAATTCCATTGCAACAGCCATAAGGCCTGCGTCAGCATAGGCTTGCAATCGCTCTTTCTCAACGTGCGGATTTAAAACAGCAAGCTGAAGCGCGCCCTTTTTTGCCTTTGGAGCATCTGCGGCTTCAAGGCCCTGTACAGAGAAAATAACATCAGCATCTTTAAGAGTTTTAGAAAGGTCAGGCGCAATTTTAGCCCCTGCTGTTTCATACGTAGCATCTGAAATTGAGGCACCATTACCCGCACCAGCTTCAACTGTAACAGCAAAGCCGAGCCCAGTTAGTTTTTTAACTGTGTCGGGTGAAGCCGAGACACGTTTTTCCGCATCACGTCTTTCCCGAATAACCGCTAGCTTCATGAGTATCCTCCAAAAACGGTTAATCCAAAAATTTAACAGGCTACTCGGCACGACTTTATTATATCTGGTTTCTGCCCCTATGAGCCTCCAGAGCCTTGAGAGAAAACCTAGAGCAAAAGCCACCCAGCGCAAGAAAATTCCAACAATATAGGTAATTTATATAATATTTGATCATTTGCACTTTCTTAAGAAGTGTCCTGAAATGATACAGGCATGTTATAGAGTGATTCGGTGCCAATAGGGGACAGTATGCTGAATAAAAGAATACTTATTGTTGAAGACGAAGTGACACAAATGGCTTTACTGGAAGGCGTTGTTTCACGTGTTGGGTATGCTGTAGAAAAAGCGATGACAGGCCCAGCAGCCGTTTCAAGGCTCTTAGACGCTACGGCCCCTACGATTGATGTAGTGCTCCTTGACCTTGTCATGCCCGGTATGAACGGCATTAAAGTACTTGAAACTATTCGTCCTACACTGCCATCTCTCCCGGTTGTCATGCTAACGGCACACTCATCTATCACCACCGTTGTGGAAGCTATGCAAGCTGGTGCAAATGACTTTATTGTAAAGCCTGCAAGCGCTGAACGTATTCGTACGGCCCTTGAATCAGCGATGGAAAGTGGTGCCTTCGTGGGCGAAATTTCCCCTATTGCTGATACAATTCAACAGCATGGGTTTGAAAGCCTTGTTGGTACAAGCAGCAGTATGGAGAGTGCCACTAGCCTCGCAAAAAAAGCGGCCCGCGCCAGTATTCCAGTTCTCATTGAGGGAGAATCAGGTGTAGGGAAAGAGGTCTTTGCACAAGCTATTCATGATGCTAGTGACAGAGCAAACAAACCATTTGTCGCTGTAAACTGCGGCGCCATCCCCGAGAATTTGGTGGAAAGTATATTGTTCGGGCATGAAAAAGGGGCCTTCACGGGCGCCACTGAAAAACGGCAAGGTAAATTCCAAGAGGCCCACGGCGGTACCTTGTTTCTCGATGAGGTCGGCGAACTTCCCCTCGACGTACAAGTGAAGCTTTTGCGTGCTCTACAAGAAAAGGTGGTTGACCCGGTAGGTGGTAAACAAAGTATTCATGTTGACATAAGGGTCATTTCGGCAACGAATAGAAATCTAGCTGAGCGAATTGCAGAAGGTGCGTTCCGCGAAGACTTATTATACCGACTTAATGTCTATCCGATTGTGCTGCCTCCTCTCAGAGATCGTAAATCTGATATTCCTGCCTTAACTGAACATTTTTTATCACTTATTGCTGACATGGAAGACCTGCCACGGCGCTCCATTTCCCCAGCAGCCTTAAATGCACTTTGTTCCTACCGCTGGCCCGGTAATATCCGGCAACTCCAAAACGCTTTATTCCGAGCTGTTATTCTATCGGAGCATGATATTTTAACCCCGGCAGAGTTCCCGCACTTATTGGACAATACAGCACATGCTGCCTCACCGTCCCCAATAACAGAGGCTCCCAGCTTTCACGGCATTACACCACCTTCCCCACCACCACACCATAACAACACCACATTAGTGTTGGAAGATTATGATGGACACTTTCACAGTTTAGCCGATATGGAAAAAGCAATCATTGCTGCTGCTCTAGAACGCTACGATGGAAAGATGGCAGAGATAGCGCGGCGGCTTGGCATTGGCCGATCCACACTTTACCGAAAAGTCACTGAATATGGGCTTGATAGCTAAGGTTTGTTGCCATAACACACATAATATCTGTTACACATAGACCATGACACAATATATGTATTAGAGGCGATAAAATGATTGGTGTTTTTGATTCTGGATCAGGCGGCCTTACCATTTTGAAGGCCCTTCAAAAGCGGCTACCCGATCAGGATTTTCTCTATCTGGGTGACCATGCCAATGCCCCGTACGGCCACCGTAGTAACGAACAAATTGTAGCCCTAACAAAAAGCGCCGTAGATACTTTAATGCAATCAGGCTGCAAACTTGTTCTTCTTGCTTGCAATACCGCAGCAGCCATTGCCCTTCAGACACTACAACAAAAATGGTTACCCGGGGCTTATCCTGACAATAGAGTATTAGGGGTTCTTGTCCCCATGGTTGAAGCGCTTACAAAGGTGCCTTGGTCACAAGAATACCCAAACCAGCAGTCTGTCAGACCTAAAAATATTACTCTCTTTGCAACCAGAAAAACTATAGAGAGCGGTGCCTTCGCTGAAGAAATAGGGAAAAGAGCACCCCACTTAAAACTCACAACAAAAGCCTGTCATGGCTTGGTCGACGCTATCGAGGGCGGCGCTGGCCACGCTCCCATATCTGGCCTAATTAACGGATATGTGGAAGAAACTCGCCATTCCAATGCACACGCTGCCGTGCTTGGTTGCACTCATTTCCCCTTAGTTAAAGAGTATTTTGCTGCTGCCCTTGGCCCGGGTATCACTATATATTCGCAGCCAGAAATAGTGGCATCGTCCCTTGCCGATTATCTGGCTCGGCATCCTGAATTTGGGGCCGTAGGAAATGGCCAAGTGGAACTTCTTACAACCGGGGAACCTTTAGATGTCACTGCCGCCAATAAGTTTTTGCCGGCAGGGCTGCAAGAATTTGAGAAAGTAGAATAATTATTTATTCCTGAGAAGGAACACCAAACCCAATATCAATAAATTTTGTTTCCACAATAGATACATTCATAAAAGCAAGTTTATTAGACAGGTCCGCTTTAGCCAACGCTGTACCCTTCAGAGACAATGATCCAATCAATCGGTTGATAATACCGTCCGGCCCTTTGAGGGGATAGACTGATATTTCAAGTGTCCCTAAGTTCCCACTTTTTTGAGCAATATTTCTAACTAAAAAACCCCCGCAGGGCTGCGATAAAATTTTATCATAAAAAACTTCATGCGCTTGGGCGAGGTCCTCCGGATAGAAGTCATACATGTTTTTACCCGTAAAATGACTTCCAAGAGCATTGTCAATACCACTCCCAACAACTGTAGGCACCAAATCACGTGGTCCCCGCAACTCTATCAGTAATATCCAGGATAGAATTTTCTTCAGCTCTAAGGGGTTGATATCTGACTTCAGAGGAACGCCCTCGTGCCGGGAAAGCAATCTCTGATAGTAAGATTTCAACTCTTTGTGGACAGTCATTATACTCCCTAACGCGCTACAGACACGACTATTAGCCCTCCATCTTTAGAGTATTGATAACAGGTTAAGATTGTGCAAATGGACTGAAAAATTTGTTAAACTCTATTCTTCATCTGCTGGCTCAGGCATTTGTCCACCTTCAATAGCATGCAAATATACATCCAAGAGCGCTTCTTGTTCCTGCCGGTCAGCCTGATCCATTTTTCTAACCGTAATTACTTTACGGATAATTTTTACGTCGAAGCCTACGGCTTTTGCGCCTGCATACACTTCTTTGATATCTTCAGCGATACCCTTTTTCTCTTCTTCAAGGCGCTCGATACGCTCTATAAAACCTCGCAATTGCTCACCTGCGATACCGCCAGCCTGAACCATAGTAAAAATCTCCATAAACCATTTGGGCTTGTCATATTAGGGCGCGCACTCTAACGCGCAGCCTAAGGCTGTTCAATCACGATCTTCATATATTTTTACAATGCTTTAATTCCTCTTGATTGAATATGGAAAAATAGCATCTACTTAGAAGTGATATGAGCAAAAAAACAAAAGCGTTAGTGGATATATTCGTTATTGGCGGTGGCATTAATGGTGCCGGTATTGCGCGTGATGCCGCGGGCCGCGGCCTGTCTGTTATTCTTGCTGAAAAAGATGACCTTGCAGCCCATACCTCTTCCTCTAGTTCTAAATTGATTCACGGTGGGTTACGCTATCTGGAACATTATGAATTCAGGCTTGTGCGCGAATCCCTCAAGGAGAGAGAAACACTCTTAAAAGCAGCCCCACACCTTATCCATCCCTTACGGTTTATTTTGCCACACCACAAAGCCATGCGTCCCGCCTTTATTTTACGGCTTGGCCTTTTCCTCTATGATTATATTGGTGGCAGAAAAATTCTCCCCGCCACCATTACCCGGAACTTAAGAAAACACCCCTTTGGCGAGCCTTTACAAACCCATTTCACCAAAGGATTTGAATATTCCGATTGCTGGGTAGACGATGCACGTCTCGTATGTCTCGCTGTAAAAGACGCCCATGAACATGGTGCGCGCATTTTGGTCGGGCATGAAGTTATCAGGGCGTCAAGATCTGACGGTATATGGACGATTACTGTCAGCGACAAACAAAGGGTACCGCAAACATATCATGCCAAAACCCTTGTAAATGCAGCCGGCCCTTGGGTTGATGAAATTGAGGATAAAACCCATCCCGCCCCTGCAAGCAAAAAACAAATTCGCATGGTAAAGGGCAGCCATATCATTGTACCAAAGCTTTATGAAGGAGAGCAGGCCTACACCTTCCAACATAGTGACAACAGGGTCATTTTTGCCATCCCGTATGAAGAGGCATACACGCTTATTGGTACAACTGATGTGCCCTATAAGGGTGACCCCAACCATGTTAAAATTGAAAAAAGCGAAGAGACCTACCTCTGTGAAGTTGCTGCCCAATATTTTTCTACTCCGGTCAAGGCCGCCGACATCGTCTGGCGCTACTCGGGTGTGCGGCCCCTCGTAGACGACGGGCAGACCAGTGCGTCAAAAACCACTCGTGATTATGTCTTGGAACTGGATACAAAAGAGCATGCTGCTTTACTGAGCATTTACGGCGGTAAAATCACAACTTTTCGCTGCCTAGCAGAGGAAGCTCTAGAGGAGCTTAAACCTTATTTAGGTTTTACATCTCCCGACTGGACCCAGCATGCCCCCTTGCCGGGCGGAGACATGGAGTATGCTGGTTTATCGGCATACAAAACAAAGCTAATTGCCGACTACCCATGGTTACCGATAGAAATTCTTGAGCGGTATATTCGTAGTTACGGAACATACAGCCGAAAGATATTGAAGGACACATCCTCTCTGAAAGATTTAGGTCACCACTTTGGTGCTGGTTTATATGAACGTGAACTTACATATATGTATACTGACGAGTGGGCAACGAATGCCGAGGCCGCCTTATGGCGACGCTCAAAACTTGGTCTACATATGACCAAGACCGAGCGCCTTGATGTAGACACATGGTTTAAAAACCAGTCCCCTTAACTCAGCTTCGTGAAGCTTTGTTCTTTGCGACACTTTCATCCATACGCTTTAGCTGCTCGTCTGTCGCTGGCGCTTGATGTTTTGCCTTAAATTCAGCGTAAGGCATGCCGTATATATGGCTCCTCGCATCATCTTTGCTGAGTGTCATGCCCGCCGCGTCAGCAGCTTCCTTGTACCAATCGGAAAGACAGTTTCGGCAAAAACCACCATAACCCATAAGGTCAATATTTTGAACATCCTTGCGGTCATCCAGATGTTGCAAAAGACGCCGGAAAACTGCGGCTTCAATTTTCTCTTGTGAACTCATAGCCACCTCCTGTCAGTAGTGTTTTACTGCTACAATATCAGTACGCTGCATGCATTCATCCAGTATATCAGCAAGAAGCGCCGACCATTCCAGCACCATTTTATCATCCGCAAGCAAATCCTGTCGAATTTCAATAGTCGTTTGTGGTAACCCCCGATCAGCACCATGGCGCTGCATTGTATAATAAAGCTCTTTCCCTGAGTAAGGCAGATTGTCCCCCACGGTTAAATTCGTTTCTCGTTCAATCATGCCAATCATTGCCTGTGCAAGGCGAGGGTCTTTGTTCCACAGAAACCCAATTTGCCAGGGGCGTTTTTCACCGTCCATCACTGGTGTAAAACTATGCATGCCAATAATGATTGGTACTATGCCCTCAGCAAGGTGCGCATCTACCAACTGATCACAAGCCTCATGAAACGAATAATAAAAGGCTCTTTTACGCACCTCTAATGCGGACACGGGCAACTCTCTGTTCGCTGGTATAAGAATATCATCACTTTGTGCTGGCACCAAAGTGGGGTGATCAGGTTCCCGGTTACAGTCAATCAACAACCGAGATACAGACGCGAGGACCCCCGAGACCCCCATGAGTTCACAAATTTTTTGTGTGACTGCCGCTGCACCAATATCCCATGCAATATGTTTTTCTAAATCCTCGGCAGCCAAGCCAAGCTGAGCATAATCCGCAGGAATATGGTTGCTTGCATGTTCGCACAAAACAATAACGCCGCTACGGGCATCAGGGTTTAGAGTTATGGGTTTAAGATCAGTCACTATGTATTTTACCAAATGAAGGTTTTGTTTAAGAATTAGAAAATGCTAGACGTTGTGCTTGCTTTACCGCAGCATGCATAAAAACAAAAGCCCTCAAATAAAACGATCCTGTGAATTGAGGCTTGTCACCAATACGGAGTTAGATGTTGGCATTAACATTAGATACCGGCGCTGCAAGGCAGGGCCAACAAAGAAAAACACGCATTGTCGCAACACTTGGGCCAGCATCAAGCACCCTGGGCCGTATCCGGGACCTCTTCCATGCCGGGGTTGATGTTTTCCGCCTCAACATGAGCCACGGTGACCACAAAGACAAAGAGGCCCTTGTGCACACTATTCGCGCTGTAGAACGCGAAGTTGGGCGGCCCATAGCTATTTTAGCTGATCTACAGGGGCCAAAACTACGTATTGGCACATTTGCTGAGGGTAGCATACATTTAGAGCAGGGAGAGATGTTCACCCTTGATCTCTTGGATACACCGGGCACAAAAACCCGTGTTGGCCTGCCCCACAAAGAGATTTTTGATGCCCTTGATGTTGGCACCAATGTTCTGCTTGATGATGGTAAAATCCGCCTTGAGGTACAGTCAGTTACTTCCAAAAAAGCGGATTGCCGCGTTCTTGTTGGTGGCATCCTCTCTGACCGCAAGGGCGTCAATATACCCAATGCTGTCCTGCCCCTTGCCGCCCTTACAGTGAAAGACCGTAAAGATTTAACCCTTGCTCTCAAGCTTGGTGCCGACTGGATTGCCCTTTCCTTTGTGCAGCGTGCTGCTGATGTTGCTGAAGCCAGAAAACTTGTAGGTAGCAAAGCTGCCATTATGTCAAAAATTGAAAAGCCAGCCGCTGTTGATGCCCTTGATGAAATTATTGAACTTTCTGATGGTGTTATGGTGGCCCGTGGTGATCTTGGTGTTGAAGAACCCGTCGAAAAAGTACCTGGTATTCAAAAGAAAATTATTCGCAAAGCGCGCCGCGCTGGGAAACCTGTTGTTGTTGCAACGCAGATGCTCGAATCTATGATCAAGTCCCCTGTTCCCACAAGAGCAGAGGTTTCTGACGTAGCAACAGCCGTGGCTGATGGTGCTGACGCTGTCATGTTATCTGCTGAGTCAGCGGTTGGCGATTACCCCTGTGAAGCTGTAGCCGTTATGAACCGGGTGGCGCTTCGCGTGGAAAATGAGCCTGATTATTATACCACATTATCCGGGGGACAAAACAACCCCAACGCCCGAACCGAAGACGCTATAACAGCCGCCGCGCGGCAAGTGTCACAGTCCATACAGGCAAAGGCAATTGTCACCTTCACCACGTCAGGCGCGACCGCTCTCAGAGCCGCCCGTGAACGCCCTGCCGCGCCCATTCTGACCCTCACCCCCAAAGTGTCTATTGCACGCCGTCTTGCTATTGTATGGGGTCTCCACACCGTTAAAACAAAAGATGTGGATAGTTTTGAGGAAATGATCGGTAAATCAAAACGCATGGCACTGCGGAATAACCTTGTCACAGCAGGTGACAGGATTGTGGTAACGGCTGGCGTTCCTTTTGGCACGCCTGGGGCTACCAATGTTCTTCATATTGCATGGATTAGCGGGTCTGAGGTTACAGACAGCGCCTTATAGAGGAAAACCGTGCGTCTTCATACTGTCTAACAAGGTAGGGGCGTCTTTGAACTGATGCCCTACCATACCAAGTGATACCGCCGCATGAATATTATCCAACCTATCATCAATGAAATATGTTTCTTCTGGTGATAAATTAAAGCGCGTCAATACTGTATGAAAAATTCTCGGGTCTGGTTTAATCAAGCCCAGCTCACCAGAGACAATTACACCGTCAAAATGATCTGTAAAAGAATAACGTTTACAAAAAATAGGCCATTTCTCCGCGGAAAAATTTGTCAGAGCATACACTGGTATGCCGATCTCGGCCAATTTTTCCAAAATATCAACGGCACCGGGAATAAGTCCTCCGATGGTTTCTTCCCACCTATCATCAAAGGCCTGAATTAAATCTGCATACTCAGGAAATTTGCCAGAAAGAAGAGCTACACCTTCCGCAAAAGGACGGCCCCTGTCGTGTTCAGAGTGCCACTCAAGGGTCACTACTTCTGATAAAAAATACTCAAGCTCGTCAGTATCTGTAATCAGTTTTTCATATAGAAAACGCGGATCCCATGAAACAAAGACATTCCCGATATCAAAGACAACAGCTTTACAAGTTGGCTGCACACTAGTTCCCCCAAATGATTAAGCCGCGCAACTCTACAAGAGAGTGCACGGCTAAATCAACATAAGCTGGCTAAAGTTAGTCTTAGCCTTGACGTGCTTTAAAGCGACGCTGCGTCTTATTGATAACGTAAATACGGCCCTTACGACGAATCACACGGCAATCGCGGTGACGAGACTTCAGGGACTTCAGGCTATTGCGAACTTTCATGGCTCGTCTTCCTAAATACCAGTTAACACTTACACCCATTTTCTAACCCTAAGGCACTTGAAAATAGGCGGGAACAACGAATCTGTTATTCCTCGAATCCATTGGGCGCGGAACATAAGGGCGCATGGCCTTGCTGTCAATAGCAAGGCTCACTGTCTTATGCCTTTATTCTGTATTTCCCATAAACGCAGCACCTTAAATGAGGCAGAGGCGTCCCCCATGCCCTGTGGAACGCCTCTAAATTTCCCTGTTAGATAGCAGGGATGTCCTCTCACGCTATTGCGTCAGTGAATAAAGCATAGCAAAAAATACAGGCAATGTCATTGGTTTTCGGGGCTTACAGCCTAAGCGTGCCCAACCCACTCATAGATTTCAACCACGAGTGTTGCCCCATACTCTACGAGGGTGATACATAGAACATAAGAAATAATAAATGAGGTAAAGGAATCAGTATGTTAATTTCAAGCGCATTCGATAGTGGCAACATTCATGTCGTTAAATCTGATGATCCAACTCATATTCAGCTCGAAATTCGCCGTGACAACGAATCAGACTTTTACCAGTGGTTTCACTTTCGCACTTCGGGCGTGAAAGACCAATCTTGTAAATTTACTATTTTAAATGCCAGCGGTGCTGCTTATCCCGCAGGGTGGGAAAATTACCGTACCTGTGCATCCTATGACAGAGAAACATGGTTTCGTGTTGAAACAGGCTATGATGGCAAAACCCTGACATGGGAAATTCAGCCCGAGCAAGACAGCATTTATTTTGCCTATTTTGCCCCTTACTCCATGGAACGCCATGCTGACCTTATTGCAGAGGTTTCAGGGTCTTCGCTCGTAAAAACAACCGTTCTTGGCCACACGCTTGACGGACAAGATATGGACCTCGTTGAGGTAGGGCACGGGCCTGAAGGACGAAAGAAAGTTTGGATGATAGCCCGGCAACATCCCGGCGAAACCATGGCAGAATGGTGGATGGAAGGCGCGTTTGAGTTTTTGCTGGATAGCGACAACCCTGTTGCCCGCGCGCTTCTCGACAAAGTACATTTCTATATTGTACCCAACATGAACCCAGATGGCTCAAAACGGGGTCACTTGCGTACGAATGCGGTAGGTGCAAACCTTAATCGCGAGTGGAAAAATGCCACGATGGAGCGGAGCCCAGAGGTCTATCTTGTGCGCCAAAAAATACAGGAAACAGGTGTGGACTTTCATATGGATGTGCACGGTGATGAAGCCATCCCCTATAATTTCATTGCCGGATTTGATAATATTGCAAACGTGAACAAAGAACAATTGGCCCTGCTTAAAAATTACAAAGAGCTACTCTGCAAAAATTCACCCGATTTCCAAACCAAACATGGTTATGACATTATTGGCCGTGGCACTGCGACCCTTGATATCTGTACAGATTATATCGCCAGCACGTTCGGGTGTTGCGCTATGACACTCGAAATGCCTTTCAAGGATAATGATAATTTGCCTGACGATCTGTTAGGTTGGAGCCCTGAGCGGTGCCGCCATCTGGCAAAAGCATGCCTCAGCACACTCCAGCAAATGGTCCATGATCTTTAAACCTTCCCTCTCAAAGTCTTTCTTGTCATGCGCCTCAAAATTTACCGCATGATGAAAGGGGAAACAGCAGCCTATATTCTTGCACCAGCTTCCGGTGCAGGGCTTCTATCTATTTTACTGCTCTTCACTTCTTCGATATAGTAATTTTACGCACCCCTCTGGGCTTTCCAGCGAGCAGAGCCTTGCCCAAAATCCCTTCCGGGATTGCAAAACGGGGCTCACCCAAAACACTGTTGCTACAATACAAAACACATTGTCGTCATAACCCTGTGTGGCCTATTTAAGAGGCGTAGAAAAAAGAATATGTATGAGACATAGGTTTAAGATACATAGTAAAAAGCATATGCTTGACATCTATCCTGGAATTATGAACGCTGCACCGGGGTCGTTAAGGGGAAGAATGGACACAATCACCGAAACAGTATCCACATGGATACAGCTTGTAGCACATGACCCACTTATGCTCATGCTGGTACTTGCTATCGCTACATTTGTAACCGAAGATGGAGCTCTTGTCGCTGGCAGCTTGCTTGTGGGCAGCAGTATGGTAAGCCCTTCGCTCATTATTCTAGCCCTTGCATCCGGTATTTTAGTTGGTGATCTGGCTCTTTATGCCCTTGGCTGGTCGGCACGGACAAACCGCTTTATACGCAAACGTTTACCCATTAACAAAACACGTGGTATCAGACGGTGGCTTAAAGCGCGGGAAGCTACTGTGCTCTTTGTCTCACGCTTTACCCCCGGCACACGCCTAATTACGTATGTAACATATGGGTTTTTGAAATTATCCATAATTCGTTTCGTTATCGTAATGATGGTAGCTGGTATAATATGGGTGAGCAGCGCTGTTTTTTTCATCAGTGAAATACAGCAAATCCTTGCGTCTTTTGGAACGTGGCCTTCAGCTTTGGTCGCAGCATTATGCGGGATCACTTTCATTGTGCTGGTTCCGCGCCTTAGTAAGCGCCTTCTTAACACACAGCCCCTTCAAGAGCTGAATACAGAGGGATCCGATGCCAGATAGTTCACCGCTTGCGCAAGATAGTATAAAACCTGACCCTGTTCCCCATGCTGGCATGCCCTTACTAGATGCAAGTGCCATGACAACCTCATGGTTCGAGTTTGCTCCTGCGCATATATTTTACACCCCCATTGCCTTATATTGTGGTTGGTTATCTCTCAGATATGTTGGATTGACGTTACCAACCAACACTAATCCGGCCTTGCCCTATTCTGGTCTCGTCGGGGAGAGTAAATACACAGTTTTGAATGAAGTAAAAGGCCCAGCCCGCCAGCATGTATCGCCCTACATACAGTGCCGGAAACAGGCAGCCCCTCACAAAAATTTTGATGAAACCAAGCGCGCCCTCAAACAAACAGACCTTACCTACCCTTTTGTTGCCAAGCCTGATATTGGGATGCGCGGCACAGGTGTGCAACTCCTAAAAAACGATAGTGACCTTGAAAAATACATTCATACTTTCCCTGTCGGTGCTGATTTTCTCCTTCAAAAACTTGTGGATGAAGAAGGAGAAGCTGGCGTCTTTTATGTACGCCACCCGGGGGAAGAAAAAGGCCAAATCATTAGCCTAACCCTTAAATATTTTCCGCGTGTATATGGCAACGGCAAAAGAACACTCCGTGATTTAATTATGGCCGACCCACGCGCAGGAAAACTATCCCACCTGTACCTAGACCGTCACAAAGAACGGTTAGATACAATAGTGCCCGCAGGTGAAAGTGTGCGCCTTGCCTTTGCCGGAAATCACTGCCGCGGCACTATTTTTAGAAATGGAAATAACCATATTACCGAAGCCATGACAGCGGCCTTTGACGAGATAGCAAAATCCATGGGCGAGTTTTATGCGGGCCGGTTTGATGTGCGCTTTGCTGACTTTGCTGCCTTGCAAAAAGGAAAAGGCTTTAAAATTATCGAGGTCAATGGATCCGGCGGAGAGGCCACCCACATTTGGGATTCCCGCATGACCCTTGGCGGTGCCTATAAAACTTTAATGGGACAATTTTCCCACCTGTATGCCATCGGCGCAAAAAACCGGAAACGAGGGTTTGCCCCGACACCATTTTTTACCTTGATCAAAGCTTGGTGGGCCGAGAAAAAATTAACCAAGGGTTATCCGATTACTCATTAACAGCATCACTACATATGAAGGAGGCCAACATGGAATTACTGAAAAAACATGGCGAATGGATACCGGTACTTCTTATTGCCTTTATACTCGGCGGTAGCTTGCCCTTTAAATTTACAGGGGACCCTATGCCAACACATATCTTCAATGTCGTCGGTGAATTTTTAGGCCTTGAATTTTTCAAAACAACGGGGGCCTATATTATTGGAAGCATTGAACTTATTGCAAGCGTCTTGGTACTTGTGCCCTCTACACGCGCTTATGGTGGCCTTTTAACTGCAGGCACGATGACCGGTGCTATAGTTTTCCATTTATTCAGCCCGTTGGGCGTGACAGTACATTATGTAAGGGACGGTGTTGAAATGTCTGATGGGTCTCTCTTTTATACGGCGATTATTGCCTTGCTCAGCGGCTTATTTCTAGCCTACCGTCATAAAAACACCTTACCGTTTATGGGGGGAAACCATAGTGGAAACAATGCAGTAATATGACAATAAAAACCTATCGCCTTGTTACTGGGTTTACCCTTGCTCGGAGGACAAAATAATCTTGCGGTATTTTTTACTATAAGATTGGTTCACATTGCCTTGTTGCATAAGGCGCACATAGTCCCCGACCTGAGGTGAATAAAGCGCTTGTCTTACTGCTGCGAGGGTCAACCCTGCTTCCAAGGCCAACATGCTTTCCAGGAAGCTTAAACAACCACGGTTAGCCATTTCTAAAGCTAACGCATGGGTTAAGCGCTCTGACTTGCGCAAGTCAATAACATAGGCATGAATTTGACTGGGGCTTGCATTCTCAACGTGCTTGTTAACAACAGCTAATTGACTTAATGACGACACTTCTTCTGCTGCCTCTTCCTTGAGTGCATATGTTTTCATAAGTAAGTTACGGTATTCTGTAGAAACTAATTCTGCTAGAGCTTCTACTACTGAAACAGGCAAGTCTGCGCGACACGACAGTTGATCCATCATTACTGTATTTTGGCCAAATCTGTGAATTGTTGTCTCACAGCTATTTTCATACAGCGATATTTTCTCATTACGAATAAGGAAACTGACCGCTTTTCCACTGCCTACCGTAACTATTGTATGGCATGTGTTTGGGCCAAGGTCGCCTCGGCGTGCTATTGTGATATGTGCGTGTTCCTCAAGGTGAGGAATAAGTCCGGCAAACTCGGTATCAGAAAAAGCTTCAGTCGTTGCCAGAAAAGGGGAAGAAACACTCTCGATATCCGCTGCAATTTTCGCTGCTAGGTCGTGTGGTAAGCTTTTACAAGTACGTAATTCAAACGCAAGAGATTCCCTCACTTGCACCGCCACATCTTGTGCGAGCATGCGCGCTACATTCTCAACTGCAGCCAACTCGTCAACAGAATGTTCATCTTTTAAAAATTCAGCAACCCGCTGTGACAAAACAACTTTTTCAAGTGTCGCCGCATTTACGATATCTACCGAGTTAAGGTTCATCACGCCAGATTCCAATCCACAAGACCCGAAAGCATCACCTTTCGGTATTCATTTCCTATGGCACCCAACCAACACTATCATGCCACATAAGCAGCGATTAGTAACTAACATTTATGTTACAAAACAATTTTAAGCTGTGATTGGGTTCTATCCATAGTTTTTATTCTTCTTCACTTTCAAGGACATAATGTTCCTTGACAATCTTCAAAACACTAGGCGCCACAGACTTACCAAAATCCGCCTTGTGCATAAGGCGAACAAAAGTAAGTCGGTCTTTCAACGTCAAAATATCTCTGACATCTCGGAGCGGCATACCCGCCCGCAAAGCCAAAGCACTTTCCAGAAATTCCGGGCAGCCCTTTTGAGCAATTTCTACAGCCAAAGCTGAAGTTAGTTTTTTGTCTGCACGGAGCTCGCGTACAATTGCGTGTACTTGTGAAGCATCTGCACCCTCAACTTGTTGCCACAGCAATTCTACCTTTGTGCGGTCTAAAATCTCCGCTGCAATGTCCTCTTGAACATTATAATAAGAAACCAGTACACTCCGGCAGTGGTTTGAAACTTTATCTGCAATCTGTTCTACAATGGAAACGGGAAGGTCAAGTCGACCACTAAAATGATCCATGACACGGACATTTTCAGCAAACCGTTTCACAACGGTGCCACAGGCCCTGTGCGGTAAGACCAGCCTGTCATTTCTCACGAGAGACGTTACACTGCCCTCTTCTCCAATAAGGGCCAGAGCTTCCATCACCGGTTCGCTCAGGTCTGTCCGGCGCGCGAGCCTTGCTCTAGCATATTCTTTTAACTGCGGGATGAGCTTTACCAGCCCTTTGTCTGAAAAGGCCAAGGTATTTTCCAAAAATGGGCCTGCAACAGCTTCAATATCTTTGGCAATTTTTTCTGCCAAGTCAGGGACTAACCGTCGGCAGCGGCGCAGCTCATAAGCAAGCACTTTCCGTACATGCAATGATACATCCGCCGCTAATTTGCGTGCCACATCCTCAACAGCGGCGCGGGCTTCATCAGCCTGCTCTCGAAGCAAGAATTGGCCAACACGTTTAGCCAAAATCATTTTTCCAAATTTTGCGGCATCCACGAGCGATGCTTCATCGGCAATCATTTAACTTACTCCAGCACAGCATCCAATAGCCACGCTACCCCGTAAGTTATCTACATCATATCTTTTACATATAAGTAAATAGATAGATAAAATTAAACTAAATACTTATTTTCTATTTTATTTACTGATTTTTTATTTAGATAAAGTTTTAACAAAATAATTAATCTTATTTTTACTGAGTAAAGGCTCGTTTTTCCACACGAGCATGTGGATTCCTTAGGACAAAACAGTCAACTCAATCGTTTATACGGAATCTCTGTGAGACCGAGAAATAGGAGCTAAAGCTCCTACAGGCATTGTGATCCCCTGTTGCAACAATTCCATATGTGCCATCACACAGCCTTGTGCCGCATCAAACAGACAAGCAGAAAGCTCGTCGTATATTTGCTCAACAATTTCTGCCGGATTAAATACACCATTGCCCATACAAACAGCCACTTGTTGGTGTCGCATAATTCTGTGCTGCCGTATTTCATCAATACGTTTATTAGGTGCCAAAACTTTTTCCCCATGGCTTGGTAACATGAGAGCCGCATCACATGCCTCTAACAGGTCTAGGCTCGCCATATAATCTGCGAGATTGCCAAGAGGCGGCATAATGACAGTAGAAGACCATCCCATCACATGATCCCCCGAAAACAGAACTTTCTGTTCAGGCAGCATATAACACATGTGGTTTGGAAAATGCCCCGGCGTATGGATAGCCTTTAAACCCCAAGCGTCCTGACCTAAACAGGCACCATCACTGAGCAACACATCCGGCTCAAAATTGTGATCAATCGCTTCCGTAGTACGGGCAGCCACAGTAGGGCAAATTGCACCATACCCATATGTTTTCGCTCCCGTAGCTTCCTGTAGAGTCATTGCCGCAGGGCTATGGTCCATGTGCGTATGTGTGATACATATTCCCGCAACCGGTCTGCCTGCAACTGCAGAAAGTACGGCTTTAATGTGATCAGGGCATGCGGGACCAGGATCGATAATCCACAAAGTATTCTTCCCAACCAAATACGTATTGGTACCAATTCCCGTGTAATCTTTTGGGTTGCACGCTAATATACTATGAATACCGTTTGCCACCTTCACCGGTGTACCATATGGAAGTGACAGGGGCGGCTCTTGAACGTTTGAAGTATCCGCTATCAGTTTACTTTGGTATTCCAAAATTTCGCTCGGCACAAAAAACCCTTATCTCTATCAGACTAGATACTCTACACCGAGTGTTATATAGCTTTACCACAAGCCACAACAGTCACTGATAATCACAGCTAAGTGAAGTAAAAAAATACCCGCCTGCCTTGCTCGTAACACTTCAACATTTATTCCGTTAAATTGGTTAAATTTATCTCGCAATATCATCAATTTGAGCGTTTAAGTTAGCGAAACATACCCATAAACTAGCGGCGAGTTAACAGCTTAGCTTTGCTATAAAGCTTTAGGGGTGTAGGATTCCAGTACGCTGGATTTGGAGGGGAAAAGTACGTGAGTAAAAAAATTACTGGTGGGCAAGCCTTAATTGAAGCTTTGATGGCAAATGGGGCACAGACAGCTTTTGGTGTTCCCGGAGAAAGCTATCTTGCTGCACTTGATGCTTTTCACGATGTACAAACCAAACTACAGTTTATTACATGCCGGCATGAAGCCAGTGCATCAAATATGGCAGAGGCACATGGTAAATTAACGGGAAAACCCGGCATCTGTTTTGTCACACGCGGCCCGGGCGCCACACATGCCTCTATTGGCTTACACACCGCTTTCCAAGACAGTACCCCCATGATTATGTTCATTGGGCAAGTTGCCGCCGACCAAATGGACCGCGAAGCCTTTCAGGAAATTGACTACCGCCGTTTCCTTAGTGAAGTTACAAAATGGACTGCCGAAATTCAGGACGCCTCACGCATTGCAGAATATGTAGGTCGCGCTTTTCGTGTTGCTACATCAGGACGTCCTGGCCCCGTGGCTCTTGCCTTACCAGAAGACATGCTCAGGCAGCTTGTTGAACAACAAAGCTGCATCCCCTACACACCCGCCAAAGCCTACCCAGGGACAGACGACCTGGCCACACTCAAATCCCTTTTGGAAAATGCAGAACGCCCCCTTCTCATGCTCGGAGGCAGTGGTTGGACAAAAAAAGCTGTCTCTGAAATACAAATATTTGCAGAAAACAACCATCTGCCCGTCACTGTATCTTTCCGCTGTCAAGATAGGTTCAATAACAACCATCCCAATTATATTGGGGACATGGGGATTGGAGCAAACCCTGCTCTTGTCAAACAAATGCAAGAAGCCGATGTGCTTCTTGTGCTCGGATCTCGCCTTGGTGAAATGACCACGAACGGTTATGAACGTGTGAAGGTGCCCGTGCCAGCACAAACCCTCATTCATATCCATCAAGGGGCTGAGGAATTAGGCCGTGTTTATCAACCAACTCTAGGTATTAATGCAACACCAACGACCATTTCCCCCATGCTTGCTGCCATGAAAATCAACACGTGTGACCGCTGGAAAAAACGTACATCCATTGGCCGCGCAGCCTTTGAAGCATGGACTGAGCCAACAGATAACCCAGGCGGTGTCAAACTGGCCGCCTTATACAAGCATATGCGAACAGCACTTCCGGCTGAGACTATCATTTGCAATGGTGCCGGTAACTATGCAGCATGGTTACACCGTTTCTACAGGTATGAAACTTTCCCGTCGCAGCTTGCCCCAACATCAGGTGCTATGGGGTACGGTGTACCTGCCGCGATTGCAGCTAAAATTACCAACCCGGACCGCCCCGTCGTGGCCTTCTCAGGGGATGGCTGTTTTATGATGAGCGCTACAGAACTCGCCACTGCTGTTCATTATAAAGCAAATGTCATTTTCCTTGTATTTAACAACGGTATGTATGGCACCATCCGTATGCACCAAGAGCGCGACTATCCTGTGCGTGTGTCAGGGACAGACCTTACAAACCCCGATTTTGTAAAATTTGCTGAAAGCTTTGGCCTCCATGCGAGCCGTGTGGAAAAAACCGAAGATTTTGCCAAGGCTCTCAAAGCCGCTCAAAATGCTGGCATGCCCGCGCTCATTGAAATTATGGTTGAGCCTGATGCGATCGCACCAACAGCGACCATTTCAGGCCTACGTAAAGCCTAATATTGCTCATAAGGCACATATATTTTTCACTTACTAAATACTGGTAAAAGTAAATGTATGTGCCAATTGATTCGAGTCGTATACTTAAAATTATATCTTTATTTTCATAAAGTTATCAAAGCCTTCTATCCTTTAGTTATTCCCAAACCATCTATTGTTTGTTGAATAATGCTTTATAGTTGGCCCTGAGGTGTGGTGATAATTTGCACGAATAGTTTGCACAAATACAGGGTCTATCATGTCAAATTCGCATGAAATATTATTTGTTCGCAGAACAGCCAATACTACAGCTGAACCCACAATTACGCATGTAGGGGGGAAGTTAAAAGAAGGGGTTCCATGGAGCATCCCCATAGCTGATGCAATTAACGGCATCCAGTCAGGACGGTTTGAGTTTTACATCATGAATGGTGACGGGAAGGCAGAAAACCTTACTATTGGCCGTCATAGCAGCTACGGCATGTTCCTAAAAACCACTCACGACAAAGGCAAGCCCGAAAGGCTATTAAGACTGCCAAGCACATTGGGCTGAACAGGCGAACTTTCGTGAGGGTAAAAAGGCTAACCACGACTTTCTCGAAGCAAGGCTCTTTTCGGTACACAGGTTTTCTTCTATAAGTCAAAGCCTCACCAATTATTTTGCTTGGGTCTTACGTGACAGAAACTTCAAAACCCGTTGCCATTGCCGCCGTTGCAAAAGACGAAGCGGCTTACATTCATGAATGGATACATCACAATCTGTACTTTGGGTTCAATTCTATATTCATAGGCATCAACAGAACCTCTGACGCTACAAGTTTGATTTTAAAGAAAATACAGAAGAGTTACCCTGAAGTGCATCTTTTTGATGTGAACTGGATTGACCTTGCGCGCCGTCCTGCCGATACAATTAACGAAGATATCCAGTTCATAGCTTATGCGTATTTGCTGGATATTATACGGCGTGAATATGCCCACATTGCTTATTGTACTTTTTTGGATGTTGATGAGTTTTGGTGCCCTTCTCATTTTGAAGGAAGCATCCAGCAATGGCTAAGCGAAGCTCCCTACTTCGATACAGCGTCCTTTCACTGGGCTTGCCAATTTGGTGATAGAGCAGCCTTTGAGAAACCTTTCATGAATAAAAATGCGCGCCTTAGGGGGCAAATTAAATCTATCGTTAATCTCCATTCTTCTTGCACATTGGACCGTATCCGCGCCCACAGCCCTTTCTTCAAGGAGCATGAGAGTATGGTCCATATAAATGCTAATGGTCAGGCATTTACACCCAAGCAAGCATTGAAAGCTAAAACAGTGCCGGCTGAGGAACAAAAAGCCTATATTTTACACCGGATGACACGCTCTGAACTGGAATATATTTCCAACCTGCAAAAGGGTATGCTGGAAACAGACACACCTATTAAAATCAACCGTGATGGTTTTTGGTATACTTCCGATCAATATGCTCTCCCTTTAAACGGCGCACAGCTTCAAAAATATTATCAATCTCTCGATAAATTCATTCTCGACTGTAATATTTCAGAGGAAATTGAGATGGCAAGAGCTGCAATATTATCGGATGCCGACAGCATCCTTGCCGTTAAACGATCAATATTATTCAAGCATTTACACCATTACGCCCAAACGCTCCATGGCACCCACATGTATGACCGCCTCATGGAAAAAGTGAAGGGTTATAACAATTTTTCAGAGGATGAGCGCCGTTGCCTTGTTGCTTGTGCTGCAAAACTGAAGAAGGATGCCCCTCATATAAATACTGACATTCTTAAATTACTGACCGGCGACCCCTTCAAGGTCCGTGCTGAAAAAGCGTAAAACAATAAAAAACCCCCCGGAATATCTTCCAAGGGGTTTTTAATTCTAAAGGTATAGAAGAACCGAATTAACGAGTTCTTGCTACTACACCATCACGCTCTAGGCGCTTACGCTCTAGTTTGCGAGCACGGCGCACTGCAGCAGCCTGCTCACGAGCCCTCTTTTCAGATGGCTTTTCAAAAAAGCGCCGCATCTTCATTTCGCGGTAAACACCTTCACGTTGAAGTTTTTTCTTCAGCGCACGAAGGGCTTGGTCCACATTGTTATCCCGAACGGAAACCTCCATAGGTTTCTCACTCCTTTCATAGCCATAATTCGCGAGCGGCAAGCCGGGCGCACACTCACTGGGCACCGGCCGTATAACAAAGCATTGCTTGCCACACAAGTTATTTCAAACAAATAAAGGGTACCGCGCCGTATTAGCAGCACGCTAACCTTTCAAATCTGGCTGTATCATACCAGATATACATTTACTTTGCAAAATGCGGCACTATGTCCCTCGCTTCACTCGCCTTTTGATGTTAGAAATAAAGGATGCAAATATCAAATCTGCGAATCACACCCTGAGACAGAACAATGGCAAGCAATACATACGCTGATATGACCCCAGAAGAATTACGCCGCCCCTTGATGGCGGCCATGTTAAACCATGTGGCTTTTGACGGCTGGACAACAATTGCCTTGAATGCTGCGGCCAGTGATATGAGTATCTCTCCTGAAATGGCAGAGCTCGCTTATCCTCGAGGAGCAATCGAGGTTTTGGAAGAACATCTTATTGTTGCTGACGAGCAATTGCTGACGGCCCTTACCGCGTTAGACCTGCCTTCAATGAAAATCCGTGAGCGCATTACGGTGGCTATTCGTACGCGACTAGAGCAAAATATCAGCAACCGTGAGGCTGTGAGGCGCGGGTTAGCAACGCTTGCCCTGCCGCATCATGTTGCAGCAGGAAGCAAAGCTTTATGGCGCACTGCTGACACAATGTGGCGCGCAGCAGGGGATACATCAACAGACCATAACTGGTATACAAAGCGTGCAACACTCAGCGCCGTTTACAGTGCTGTATTACTTTACTGGCTTAATGATACTTCTGAGAATTTTGAAAACACATGGGCGTTTCTGGATAAACGTATCGAAGATGTTATGAAAATTGAAAAAGCAAAATTCCAAGTCCGGAAAATGTGTGAAAACATGCCCTCTTTGTCTCGGTTTCTTGGGCGGTTACGTTACCCGGGTGTTTAATTGTGCAACACCATGTGGACAACAACCCTGAAATAGAAAGTGCTCTTACGTGCCTTGATGCCAGCTGTACCGCGGCTGTTATGCGCTGGTACAGATACCTAACAAGCGAAAAGCAACTTTCTCCCCATACAATTTCTGCCTACACCCATGATATTGGGAATTTTTTTTCTTTTTTACAAAACCATTTTGGCGAAACAATTACCTTACGCCGCCTCCGCACGCTTGAGGTACGGGACTTTCGTGCCTATCTTGCCCATAGGCGGCGTAAAGATATCTCAGCCCGAACTGCCGCGCGCACACTTTCATCCATCAAAAACTTTTATAGGTATCTTGCGCGCACTGAGGGGGTTGAAAATGACGCCATTAAGGCCGTGCAAGGCCCCAAACTACCCCATAGGGTACCGCGCCCCTTAACGGAAGAAAGCGCCCTTACTGTTCTTGAAACAACAGGGGACTTTGCCCTTGAAGACTGGGTTGGGGCACGCGACACAGCCATTATCACGATGCTCTATGGGTGTGGCCTGCGCATTGGAGAGGCCCTAGGCCTCAATTTTACCGACAGGCCAAATGGGGACACCATGCGCATCATAGGAAAGCGACAAAAAGAACGTATTGTCCCTGTCATGCCTGTTGTGCATTCCGCACTTGATGCATACTTAGGTAAGTGCCCTTATGTCTTTGAAACGGATACCCCTTTATTTTTAGGGGTTCGAGGCAAACGCCTTAACGCCCGCGCCATTCAAGCAACAATGCAGAAAGTTCGGGCAGTTCTAAGCCTTCCTGACGATGCAACACCCCATGCCCTTAGGCATAGTTTTGCAACCCATTTGCTTTCTCGTGGCGGTGACCTGCGTACTATTCAGGAGTTGCTTGGTCATGCTGACTTGAAGGCCACACAAATATATACAGAAGTTGATAGCGCACGCCTGAAGGATGTATATGATAAGGCCTTTCGCAGGCGTTAAGGTACCCAGCATATGATACCCTTCAATACAATAGACCGCTTCCGTGGCTGGGTGCTCCTGTTGCTTTATGTTATGATGGTTCTGTTTGGGATACTGCTAATTTTCTCCACCATAACACTCTGGCCTTTACTCGGCGGCAAGCATTTTACGGCAGGTGTTCTCATGGCATGTTCTACCATCACAGCACTACTTAGCATGAAATCACTACAAACTTTCATCCATGTTTTACGTGTTGAAAAGGGTACCCCTAAAATAGAAATCATTCCCTTTTTTGCAATGCTACTCACACTTCTAATTGCGACACGCCTTTTTGACGATTTATAATGACCCAGGGTACTGGTTCCTAAAAACCAATGCTTTAAAAAAGGTCCGAAAACAGCGAGCATAGAATATTCTTTGTGCTAGTGTTTACAGCATGACAAAAACCAACCACACAGCCCCCCGGCATATATTATATGAGGCCTTGGTCACGCGTGATGCACGCTTTGACGGCCATGTCTATTTTGGTGTTACATCAACTGGCATATTCTGTAGGCCCGTTTGCCCCGCCCCGAAGCCACATTTTAAAAACGTGCTATTTTTTTCAGATGCGAAAACCGCACTTTTAGCCGGGTTTCGTGCCTGCAAAAGATGCCGCCCGGAAAGCCGGCCTGGCAGCCCCGCCTGGGAAGGAACCAAAACAACGGTTAGTCGTGCACTCCGGCTCCTTGCGAGTGAAGACAGCCCTGATAGCCTACATGACCTAGCAGACAAGCTCGGCGTAACCGACAGGCATCTCCGCCGCCTTTTTCAGCAACACCTGGGGAAATCTCCAATCATTGTAAAAACCGAAAACCGGCTAGGCCTTGCAAAAACACTACTTGCTGGCAGCGATGCCTCTATTGCGGATATTGCTTTCTCGTCAGGGTTTGGCAGCCTGCGGCGTTTCAATGATGCGTTTAAAGCGACTATAGAAATGACACCCTCACAGTGGAGGCAAACCCATGCCCAAACAAGTAATCCTCGCCGCAATTAACAGCCCCCTCGGGGATATTACCCTTGTCCTAGACGAGGATGTCATTCTCGTTTGCGAATTCGCTGACAGAGAGGCAAGAGTAGCAAAACAACTCCGGCACTATTACCCCGGATACCATATCGTGGATGGCTCTGCTGCCCCAGAAATTGTCAGCGCATTTAAAGCGTATTTTGATGGTGATCTGATAGCCATTGAAGCACTTAAAACTGCCCCCATGGGCACTGCTTACGAACAAACTGTTTGGACAGCCCTTAAAAATATTCCTGCTGGATTCCATGAAAGCTACGGGGCAATTGCCGCAAAACTTAACTCTAGTCCCCGGGCTGTAGGACGCGCAAATGGTCGCAATCCTATATGCCTTCTACATCCATGCCACAGAGTTATTGGAGCTGATGGTTCCCTCACAGGATATGCAGGTGGCCTTAATCGCAAGGAATGGCTTTTAAAACACGAAGGGGCAATTCTGAACCTTTAGCCCATTCTTGCTTTGCAGGAGACAAATAACAAACAGCCGCTAGGGCGTTGAGGGGCACACCCTCTATAAAAATAGAGTAATATATCTTCCCCTTCTGGGTCATTTTAGCTTTCTACGGGCACCTGTATAACAAAGACATCTAATAAAATATACTTCGGTTGATCTACATCAAACACCTCTTGCTCTTTCTCCTCTATTGTTAGTTAAACCCAAGAAGGAGAAGCAAAATGTCTAAGCAACTTTATCTAGTAGCCGTTGATGGTAGCGAGTGGGGAAACCGCGCTGCAGACCAGGCCATTACCCTTGCCATGCAAACGGGCGCTGAGGTACAGCTCATCACTATTGTTCCTTGGTCAGGCTTTCAGCCTATGACATTAGATGAAGTGTCCCATCGGGCTGTTGATAAAAAAGAAGAAGAGCAACAGGCTATTGATACCATTCTCAAACCCGTTGAAGACAAACATAAAAATAGCGGCGTTAAAATTACGGCAGAGCATGCTTGGGGAAACCCTGCAGAGGTTATTCATAAGCGCGCCAAAAAAACCAAAGCATCGCTGATTTTTGTGGGGCGGCGTGGCCGGTCACGCATCGCTGATTTGGTGCTCGGCAGTGTTGCTAATTCACTGGCCCATACTGTCGGCAAACCGATCGTGTTGGTGCCCTAGGTTTTAAGTGAATAATAAAAAAGCCCCGCCCGAGAAACCACGCGGGGCTTTTTTTACAGAGATTTTTTTAAGCAAATAGACCCCGTTTAAGGTAGCTCTCCTACATATGAATAGGGCGCTTATGAACAGCGAGTGATGCTTCTTTCATCGCTTCTGCTTCGGTTGGGTGTGCATGACACGTGAGCGCAATATCCTCTGCTGATGCCCCAAACTCCATCGCTGTTGTAGCTTGTGCAATCATGTTACCGGCATCTGTCCCAATAATATGCACCCCGAGCACACGGTCAGTTTCTTTATCAGCCAGAATTTTCACAAAGCCTTCTGTCGCCATGTTAACCTTCGCCCGACTATTTGCAGTGAAAGGGAATTTACCAACACTGTAAGCTACTTTGGCTTCTTTAAGCTCTTCCTCGGTTTTACCAACTGCCGCTACCTCAGGGTATGTATACACAACACCCGGGATTACATCATGGTTCACATACCCTGTGAGCCCTGCAATGTTTTCTGCGGCAGCCACACCTTCATCTTCTGCCTTATGCGCCAGCATTGGCCCCTCAACCACATCCCCAATCGCATAAATGCCCGGAACATTTGTTGAAAAATCAGGGTTGATTTTAATGCGTGACCGCTCATCCATTTCAACACCAACTGTTTCAAGCCCAAGCCCAAGCGTATAAGGACGACGACCAACAGAAACCAGAACCACATCAACATCAAGTGTCTCTTCCTCTCCGCCTTTAACGGGCTCGAAGGTTACAGTCGCCCCTTTTTTGTTTTTATCAACCGCTGTTACTTTTGAAGAAAGCTTCAGAGTCATACCCTGTTTTTTCATAATACGGCCAAAGTTCTTACGAACTTCCATATCCATACCAGGCAAAAGCTGATCCATGAATTCAATCACAGTCACTTCTGTACCAAGGCGCCGCCAAACAGATCCAAGCTCAAGCCCAATAACGCCCCCACCAATCACAACCATGCTTTTGGGTACAGGGTTCAGGTCAAGCGCCCCTGTTGAGGAGACAATGGTTTTCTCATCTATTTCAATACCAGAAAGCGCTGCCACATCACTACCGGTCGCAATGATTGTATTTTTTGCAGTAATTGTGCGCGTTCCACCCTCATTCAGCGTGACATCAATCGTGTTAGCCTTGGTAAATTTACCCGCGCCTTTAATCCATTCGATTTTGTTTTTCTTAAACAAAAACTCAATGCCACCAGTCAGGCCTTCAACTGTTTTATTTTTTGCATCCAGCATTTTTTTAATGTCATAGTTCAGTCCCTTTACAGAAAGGCCAAACTTCTCAAAATCATGATTTGCTTCCTCATAAAGATGGGACGCATGCAACAGCGCTTTTGACGGCATACACCCAACATTCAAGCATGTACCACCAAGCGTTTCACGCTTTTCCACACAAGCTGTTTTGAGACCAAGCTGCGCAGCACGAATAGCTGCTACATACCCACCAGGGCCAGCACCAATAACAACAACGTCAAATGCGTCAGACATTTTTTATCCCTTACTTCGTGTTATAAAGGGTGGAGGCTGTATGAAGCACCCCACCCAAATATCATCGTCAAAACCGCCTTATACCTACATATCAAGCAGAAGGCGTGTTGGGTCCTCAAGGGCCTCTTTTACCCGCACAAGGAAGGTAACAGCTTCACGGCCATCAATAATCCGGTGATCATAAGATAGTGCCAAATACATCATTGGGCGGATCACCACTTGGCCGTTTTCTGCCACAGGGCGTTCCTGAATTTTATGCATACCCAGTATAGCTGACTGCGGCGCATTCAAAATAGGGCTCGACATCAAAGACCCAAAGATGCCCCCGTTAGAAATAGTGAATGTGCCCCCCTGCATATCAGCAATGGTCAGTTTACCATCACGTGCTTTTTTACCATAATTTGCAATGGCCAGCTCTGTGTCAGCAAAGCCCATATCTTGCGCATCGCGCAGGACCGGCACCACAAGGCCATTCGGCGCAGACACCGCAACACCAATGTTTGCGTAATTATGATAAACGATCTCTTCCCCGTCTATCTGCGCATTCACCGAAGGGACTTCTTTCAGTGCAAGGCAGCAGGCTTTTGTAAAGAAACTCATGAAGCCAAGCTTAATATTATGCTTTTTTGCGAACAGCTCTTTGTATTTACTGCGCGCAGCCATCACAGCGGACATATCAACTTCATTATATGTCGTGAGCATGGCTGCTGTGTTCTGGGCATCCTTCAAGCGCTGTGCAATTGTTTTGCGCAGACGTGTCATTTTCACACGCTCTTCGCGTGGTCCCGCTGATACAGGACCTGCCGCAGATGCTGTAGGCGCTGCCACAGTTCGTGCCTTACCATTTTCAATGGCATTCATCACGTCGCTTTTGGTCAAACGGCCGTCTTTGCCTGTCCCTTCAATTGAAGAAGGGTCAAGATTATAATCGGCAACAATACGGCGGACAGCCGGTGACATTGGCATGAGATTTTCTGATGCTGCGGGTGCCGCAGAAGAGGCAGCAGAAGAGGCCGCAGAAGATGTTGCAGGTGCAGAAGGTGCCGCGGGGGCTGTCTCTTTCTTGGCCGCTGGTGCCGCTGCTTCAGCCTTAGGCGCTGGCGGCGCAGCGCTTGCCGCGCCGTCGGTGTCAATCCGTGCAATCAGAGCACCAATTTCCACCGTGTCTCCTTCCGCAACAAGTTGTTCTTTCAGAACACCCGCCACAGGGCTAGGCACTTCCATTGCTACTTTATCTGTTTCCACCTCAACAATGGGCTCATCCGCTGCCACTGCTTCGCCAACGGCCTTTAGCCAGGTGCCGATTGTACCCTCAGCGACACTTTCGCCCATTTGTGGGATTACAATATCTTCGATTGCCACCTTGTTGCTCCTACCCTGTTATCTATTCGTCTGAAATCTACAATTGTTTAAAGTGAAAGTGCTTCTTGAACGAGTGTAGCTTGCTCCGCAGCATGCTTGGATGCAAGCCCCGTTGCTGTAGCCGCACTTGCCGCACGTCCCGCATACACAGAACGTTTCACTGACAAATCAAGTCCAATAAGCATGTCTTCTAGCGGCTCATTAATATAGCCCCAAGAACCCATATTTTTTGGCTCTTCCTGACACCATACAATGCTCTTTACATTCTTAAAGCGGTTAAGCTCCTTGGAAAGGGCATTGATAGGGAAAGGATAAAGCTGTTCTACACGAAGAAGATATGTATCGTTCAACCCTTGCTTGTCCCGTTCTTCCAACAGGTCATAATAAACCTTGCCAGAACACAGAACCACGCGCTTGATCTTGTCATCGCTCTTAAGCTTGATCGAGCCACCTGCCTCACTTTCAGCATTATCCCACAGAACACGGTGGAACTGTGAGCCCGGACCAAACTCTGACAGAAGGGACGTACAGCGCTTATGCCGCAACAACGACTTTGGTGTCATAATGACCAAAGGCTTACGGAATGTCCTATGCATTTGCCGGCGCAGTACATGGAAATAGTTTGCCGGTGTTGTACAATTCACGACTTGCCAGTTATCCTGAGCAGAAAGCTGTAAGAACCGCTCCAGCCGTGCTGAGGAGTGCTCAGGCCCTTGGCCCTCATACCCATGTGGCAACAAGAGAACAAGCCCTGACATACGTAGCCACTTAGCTTCCGCAGAACAGATAAATTGATCAATAATAATCTGTGCGCCGTTTGCAAAGTCACCGAACTGGCCTTCCCAAAGGGTCAAGCTGTTTGGCTCAGCCATTGAGTATCCATACTCAAAGCCCATGACACCAAATTCAGAAAGATGACTATCCAACACTGTAAACTCTGTATCCGGGTTTACATTATTCAGAGGAACATAGCGGGCTTCTGTTTTTTGATCGACAAAAACGGCATGTCGCTGGCTGAAGGTACCCCGGCCACAGTCCTGCCCTGAAAGGCGAACCCCGTATCCTTCACGGAGCAATGTGCCAAAGGCAAGAGCCTCAGCCGTTGCCCAGTCAAAGCCCGTGCCCTCATCAAACATCTGGTGTTTGCTATCAAGTACCCGCTTCAGCGTTCTATGAATATTGAATTTTTCCGGAACAGTGGTGAGCTGCTCTCCCACTTCCCGCAGCATAATTTCAGCCACACCTGTTTCAGCACGGCGCTGCTCGTGGTCTGTATGTGCAAGCCCAAGGCCCTGCCACTTTCCTTCAAACCAATCAGCTTTATTAACGCTATACTCTTTGGCTGCCTCAAATTCATCTTCAAGATAGCTGATAAATTCAGATTCCATCCCTGCAAATTGTTCTGCGGTAATAACACCCTCAGCAACAAGCTTGTCGGAATATAATTTCACCACGCTCGGGTGCTGTTTAATCGCCGCATACATAAGCGGCTGCGTAAATGCAGGTTCATCGCTTTCATTATGGCCAAACCGGCGATAACAAAACATATCAATCACAACATCGCGCTTGAATTTTTGCCGAAATTCCGTAGCCAGTTTCGTCGCAAACACTACCGCCTCGGGATCATCGCCGTTCACATGGAAAATTGGAGCCTGCACCATTTTCGCAACATCAGACGGATACGGGCTTGAACGGGCAAACTGCGGACTTGTTGTGAACCCAATTTGGTTGTTAACAATGAAATGGATGGTACCACCGGTGTTATACCCCCGCAGACCAGACATGCCAAAGCACTCAGCAACAATACCTTGCCCAGCAAAAGCAGCATCTCCGTGAAGCAATAAGGAAATAGTACCCTCGTGCTTTACATCTTTTTTCTGCTCTTGTTTCGCCCGCACTCTCCCGATCACTACCGGGTTTACTGCCTCAAGGTGCGACGGATTAGCATTCAGGGACAAGTGAATTTTATTGCCATCAAACTCACGGTCTGCACTTGTTCCAAGGTGGTATTTCACATCCCCTGAACCCTGAACATCATCAGGTGTAGAAGCACCCCCGTGGAATTCGTTAAAGATTGCACGGTATGGTTTCTGCATCACATTGGCGAGCACATTCAAACGCCCACGGTGCGGCATACCTATGACAATTTCCTCAAGGCCAAATTGACCCCCGGTTTTCATAATTGCTTCAAGAGCGGGCACAACCGCTTCACCTCCGTCAAGGCCAAAGCGTTTAGTGCCTGTATATTTACGGCCAAGAAACCGCTCAAATTGAACCGCTTCAATAAGCTTGTTCAAAATGGCGATTTTACCCTTATCCGTAAATTGGATGTTTTTGTCACGGCCTTCAATTTGATATTGCACCCATGACTTTTCATCCGGGTCATTAATATGCATGAATTCCACACCAATATTAGAGCAGTATGTCCGCTTTAATATCTCAAGAATTTCTCGCACGGTTGCCGTCTCAAGGCCAAGGACACCATCCATAAAAATTGGCCGGTCAAGATCCCCCGGGCCAAACCCATAAGAAGCGGGTTCAAGCTCAGGATGAGCAGGTCTGTCTTCAATACCAAGTGGGTCAAGGTTTGCTTTCAAATGTCCCCGTACACGGTACGTACGAACAAGCATCAAAGCACGTATACTATCAATTGTTGCAAGCTTAACATCAGCGGCGGACGCAGGCGCCTCTGCTGAGTGTGCCGGCTTGGCACCCTCGATGAACATATCTGAGCCATCAAGTCCGGTTGTTAGATCATCGTCGGGCCTAAGCGGCCAATCTTTACGGGCCCAGCTGGGGCCTGATGCCTGAATATTTGTTTCTAGTGCAGCGAAATAATCCTGCCACCCTTGATCAACAGATAAAGGGTCCGCGCTATATTGTTCATAGAGCGATTCAACAAACTGCGGGCTTACGCCTTCAAGTGCAGCGATACGGTCCAGGTCAGCTCCCATGGGCATATACGGCGTGGCACACTGCCACGCCCCTCCGTTAAAGGTTAACCACCAATTGCTTTAAGTAATGTTGTTCCAAGGGCCGCAGGGCTATCAGAAACAACAATACCAGCACTACGCATAGCTTCAATTTTATCGTCTGCGCCGCCTTGACCACCGGATACAATTGCACCCGCATGCCCCATCGTACGGCCCGGAGGCGCTGTACGACCAGCAATAAAGCCCGCAACAGGTTTCTTCGTTTTACTGTTCTTGAGGAATTCAGCCGCTTCTTCTTCTGCGGAGCCACCGATTTCACCAATCATGATGATACTTTCAGTTGCATCGTCACCAAGGAACATATCAAGACAATCAATGAAGTTGGTGCCATTCACTGGGTCACCGCCAATACCGATACAGGTTGACTGACCAAGGCCCGCAGCCGTTGTCTGTGCAACAGCTTCATAAGTGAGCGTACCAGAGCGGGAAACGATACCCACTTTACCTGGTTTGTGAATATGGCCTGGCATAATTCCAATTTTACATTCACCTGGCGTAATGACACCCGGGCAATTAGGGCCAACGAGGCGTGTGCCTGAGTTTTGCAATGCACGTTTAACCCGCACCATATCCAGCACCGGAATACCTTCTGTAATGCAAACAACAAGTTCAAGTTCAGCGTCGATCGCTTCAAGAATGGCGTCCGCAGCAAACGGCGGCGGCACATAAATGACAGAGGCATTTGCGTCTGTTGCTTCCCGCGCATCAACGACCGTATCAAACACAGGAAGGTCAAGGTGCTTGGACCCGCCTTTGCCCGGTGTTACGCCGCCAACCATTTTTGTACCATATGCAATGGCCTGCTCAGAGTGGAAGGTGCCTTGTGCGCCTGTAAAACCCTGACAAATTACTTTTGTATTTCTACCTACGAGAACAGACATTACGCTGCCTCCTTCACAGCCTTAACGACTTTCTCAGCCGCATCATTCAAATCGTCAGCAGCAATGATCGGAAGGCCACTATCAGCCATGATCTGCTTACCAAGCTCAACGTTGGTGCCCTCTAAGCGCACAACAAGAGGCACAGAAAGTGCAACTTCCCGCGCTGCCGCAACAACACCTTCTGCAATAACATCGCAGCGCATGATGCCACCAAAGATATTCACAAGAATACCTTCAACATTATCATCTGAAAGAATAATCTTGAACGCTTCTGTCACACGCTCTTTGGTCGCGCCGCCACCAACATCCAAGAAGTTTGCAGGCTCGCCGCCCTTAAGCTTAATGATGTCCATCGTTGCCATCGCAAGACCCGCACCATTCACCATGCAGCCAATAGACCCATCAAGACTGATATAATTAAGCTCATACTTAGAGGCTTCAATCTCTTTGGGGTCTTCTTCGCTTTCATCGCGCAGTTCACGTACCGCAGGATGGCGGAAAAGCGCATTGCCATCAAAAGACATTTTGGCATCAAGAACAACCATCTCATCGTCTTCGGTCAGAACAAGTGGATTAATCTCCAAGAGCGATGCATCCAATTCTGTGTAGGCTTTATAGAGGGATGCCACAAGTTTCTGACACGCCTTAGAAGCCGCCCCGGAAAGACCCAGACCAAACGCGACACGGCGGCAATGATAAGCCTGCAGACCAGCCACCGGGTCAATTTTGATAGTTGTAATCTTTTCAGGTGTTTTTTCGGCAACTTCCTCAATGTCCATGCCACCTTCAGTTGACACCATGATCGCTAGTTTGCCTGATGCGCGGTCGAGCAACATGGACAGGTAATATTCGTCTTTGATGGCACAGCCATCTTCAACATAAACACGCTTCACCTCTTTACCTTCAGGGCCAGTTTGGTGAGTTACAAGCGTTTTGCCAATAAGCTCTTTTGCAACAGCGCCTACGTCATCAATTGATTTAACAACTTTCACGCCGCCAGCCTTACCCCGGCCACCAGCATGAATTTGTGCTTTAACAACCCAAACAGGGCCGCCAAGCTTTTTCGCTGCATCAATGGCTTCTGCTGCTGTGTAGGCTACACCACCACCCAGCACAGGGGCCCCATATTCTTTCAACAGGCTTTTCGCCTGATACTCATGGATATTCATTGTAATCCCGCTCCTAAGGAGTTTCCCTTTAATTATTTAGCAAGTGAGCCATCAATATTTTGGCAAGCTTCCATCAAACCTTTTACCGCATTAACCGAATGGTCAAAGCCTGTTTTCTCTGCACCCTGCAGATCAATTTCTACAATTTTCTCGATACCATTTTCACCGATAATCGTTGGTACGCCAACATACATATCGCTAAGGCCGTATTCGCCGCTCAAATGTGCCGCACATGGTAAAAGCCGACGCTTGTCTTTGAGATAGCTTTCCGCCATTTCAATAGCGCTTGTCGCAGGGGCATAAAAAGCAGACCCTGTTTTCAAAAGACCAACAATCTCAGCGCCCCCATCCCGGGTACGCTGCACGATTTGATCAATTTTTTCTTGAGTGGACCAGCCCATTTTCACCAAATCAGGCACCGGAATGCCAGCAACAGTTGAATAGCGTGTGAGCGGCACCATTGTATCACCGTGACCACCCAACACAAAGGTTGTTACATCTTGCACAGAAACGTTAAATTCATCAGCAAGGAAGTGGCTAAACCGTGAACTATCAAGAACACCCGCCATGCCGCAAACTTTATTCGTTGGCAAACCCGAGAATTTCTGGAGCGCCCACACCATAGCGTCCAGCGGGTTTGTAATACAGATAACAAACGCATCAGGCGCGTGTGCTGCAATGCCTTCCCCAACCATTTTCATAACCTTGAGGTTAATACCAAGAAGGTCATCACGGCTCATGCCGGGCTTGCGTGGCACCCCTGCTGTCACAATAACGACATCGGCGCCTGCTATATCAGCATAATCATTCGTGCCTTTCATAACCGCATTATAACCCTCAACAGGTGAGGACTGTGCCAGATCAAGTGATTTACCCTGAGGAAGACCCTCTGCGATGTCAAAAAGAACAACATCACCAAGCTCTTTGAGCGCTGCAAGATGCGCCAAAGTGCCACCAATTTGACCGCCACCGATCAATGCAATTTTTTTACGTGCCATTAAAAAGCTCCAGCCGAGAATTTGTGCGACCTAATAGTATCGTGTCGCTTAACTAAAAAACAAAGGTAATTCAAAGAGGTAACTAACGCGTTTACTATAATGAGACAAGCCATGAATACCCTACAATCCGCGCGATTGGTTGAAGAAACGTTACCATATGGCAAAAACTCTGCAAAACTTGCTTATTTTTAACGTATCAGCCATGCATTTTCCGCATATCTATCCCAAAAGCTATATAAAAAGCCAGTTTTTACAAGCATAATCACCATAGCTGTGTCGGGTAAATTATCAAGCACCAATAGAGACATATCAAAACATGGCAAATTTCTAACAAAATAGTTTTCTTAGTATATTTTTGACCCTTTTCCGAATCACACCCACACTACCGTTTCTGTCCGCACTCAATCTCTGTAAAACTCAAAAAAGAGTGAACAGAGTATCTTGCCGTTCTATTATAGAGCCTTATCGTTTATTCTAAAATACCGTGCCCCCGGTGCAGATAGTCTTCTGACTGCATTTCCATTAACCGGGAAACGGTTCGTTCAAACTCAAAAGCACCATCCCCCGCAGGGTAAAGTTCCATGGGGGGCACCTCAGCAGAGCAAAGAAATTTCACGCCGTGCTCATACAAAGCATCGATCAGGGTCACAAACCGTTTTGCTTCATTGCGCTTTTCTTTCGATAGCTGTGGAATGGCAACCATAATAACTGTGTGATATGCCCGCGCAATTGTCAGATAGTCCGCAGCACCAACAGGGTTTGCACACAAACGCTTAAAAGAAAAAACAGCAACACCGCGCGCTGCTTTTGGGACAAAAATTGTCCGGCCTTGCACCATAAGTTCATCCGAGGGAACTTTATCTCTGTCTTCAACATTGCGGTCTGTCAGCCTAAAAAAAGCCTCTGAAAGTTTATCCGTCGTTTCCTGATTAACCGGGTAATAATATGTGTCCATGCCTTTGAGCCGGTCATAACGATAGTCCGTTGGACCATTCAGGGTAACAACATCAAAGTCTTTTTTCAGGCGTTCTATGAAAGGGAGAAAAAGCTGCCTGTTCAACCCGTCTTTATACAGGTCATCCGGGGGCCGGTTTGAGGTAGCAACCACAACCACACCGCACTCCAGCAACTCGGTAAACAACCGGCTTAATACCATAGCATCAGCAATATCTGTCACCTGCATTTCGTCAAAACACAGGAGCGTAGCCTCAACTGCTATTTGGCGGGCAACAGGCGGGATGGGATCATCTTCACTCGCCCTGCCACCCCGCGCAGCGCGCTCTTTTCCCGACAAGCCCCGCCATTCTTTCATACGCGCATGCACATCCAGCATAAATTCATGAAAATGCACCCGCTTCTTTGATTTTACAGAGGCTACATCATAAAATAAATCCATCAACATGGATTTGCCGCGACCTACACCACCATATATATAAAGCCCCCGCGGTGCCTTTTTGTCGCCGCCCGACCAGCGGAACAAATGCGAAAATCGCCAGCTTTTTATTGAAAGCGCACTGGTTTTTTCGGAAACTTCTGGGTATTCAAGCAATTCACTATAAAGCCGTTCAAAATGATGAATTATTCTAAGCTGATCATCATCAGGGCGAATTTCGCCCTCTTGCTCCAGGGCTTTGTAAGCGGCTAAAGGCCCATAACTTGTTTTATCGTGCGGCACAAAAATACCTTCAAGGCTTTGTTTTCCCACCTGTAACATGGCTTAAGCATACCCTCAAATGCAAAGCGCATTCTCTCGTATTTATTCTCTCTACACGCTAAATATTTGCAATAATTCATCAAAAACCACTTAAGAGGCTTGGTTTATCCTAGAGATACCCTTAAGAGAGGCTGTTATTATTCGCTCCCCATGAGAAAGATACATGATGACACTGAAACGGCGCATACTCTCTCTAACTGGTGTCAAAAACTTTCGTGACATGGGTGGCTATACGTCGGCAGACGGTCGTACCATGCGGTGGGGTCATATTTTTAGATCCGGCCATCTCTCCGACCTTACTGATGAATGCGGCATTGAAATGCTTGCCCGCGACATTGAAACAGTGATTGACTTTAGGTCTGATCGAGAAAAAGAGAGACACACTGTACATTGGCCAAAATGCTGGATACCGGATTATCATTCCATTTCTATTGGTGGCAATGCTGCTGCCTGGGTCCAGGAACTTTATGACCGAATCGCAGTAACTGATTTCCCGGCCCAAGAACTGCGCGAACAATTCCTGCTTGCTTTTCGCACCATCCCTCTTGAGAACACTGATGGCCTCAAAGGCTTTTTCAATAGGCTAATTGATGACCACAAAGGCAATGCCATGTTGTTTCACTGTACGGCAGGCAAGGACAGGACAGGTATTGCGGCGGCTCTGTTAATGCATGCTCTCGACGTGAATGACGAACAAATTATGCATGACTTTATGTTAACAAATAAAGCCGTTGACCTTGATGAGAGTTCTGAAAAAGTGGCTCAGTGGCTGAGCAACAAAGCAAAACGCACCATTCAGGCAACAGATGTTCTGCCACTTGTGGGAGTTGAGCCTGCTTTTTTAGAAGCCAGCTTCACCACAATCAAAAACACTTATGGCACCATAGATGCTTATCTTGAAGAGGCGCTCGACATGCCAGCGAAGCGCCGTGAAACCTTGAAAAACCTTTTCCTCGCGTAAGGCTTTTCGTTCAATATATTTTCTCCCTCAGGGCCTGCCCTATAAGGCGATCAATTTCTCCATTTTTTTTCATACGGAAGATTGCCGCATTTAACGCGGGCAACAAATCAGCATGTTCTTTTCTCACCCGTGCCCTAAATGAAATACGGTGAAAAACCGGCCCTTTTACAATTGGCCACTTTTTTTGCCCCATCTGATATAGAAATTCTTGGGAGTTTACAGTTGCTATATCTGCCCGGCCAGAAGCTATCATTTCAAATAAATCCGTAAAATCACGTGCCTCTATTTGTTCCCCAAAATATTCTTCATGCCGGTATGTATAACCCTTAATCACCCCAACTTTATAGCGTAACAAATCAACAGGCTTGCTGTATGTCATGGTAAAGTTCTGATGGTGAATAAAAAAAGCAACTGACTCAAAGATAGGGTCCGTAAATAATTGTACGCCTTTTTCAGCCTCCCCCTTCCGCCATTCAGGAATAGAGCAGCAGTCGAGTTGGATAGTATTTTCCACAAACCAAAAGCGCCTTACATTGACCGCGCTCGGGTGAATGTCAGCATTAATGGCCGCCTCTGCTAGAATAGCCTCCCATACAGACCTGAAGATACTATGTTCAGGGCTTCCAGCTTGAAGAACCGGGGCTTGATCATGCTCAAGAAACTCCATAGCAACAAGAGCGCGTGGGGGCACGATTGACACCATCAACAGCCCGCCTAGAAACGCCAGACACAGGGACCGTCTGGTACATGTAAATTTTACCTTCTTTCTCAACCGTAAAACTGACACCTTATAACTCCCTTATGCCCGGGCATTTTACATGCTACATAGTGTTTATGGAGAATACCTATTTAAAAACAGGCTACTCTTTATCTCGTGCCGTATTCGACACTGAAGAAATAGCCATTATAAAAACCATTTTGCAAAAACACCATAGTGCCTGGCTAAAGGACAATCTGGCTTTTTATAAACAGGGTGCCATTAACAGCGCTTTTCTGACTGATAAAAAATACCTATCTCCTGAAGAGAGGCAAACGCTTTTCAACTTTATCTCGCAAGACCTTATCCTCGATACTGTAAATCAGCTCATCCCTGATGGGCCAACATTTATGAATACACAATTGTTTTTTAACCCCTGCAATTCTGAACAGAAAAATTATTGGCACAGAGACCTTCAGTATAATGACATGTCTATTGAAGAACAAAAGAAGGTCTTAACCAGCCTCAATGTTATCCATGTAAGAATTGCCTTTGAAGATGAACCTGGGCTTGAGCTGATACCAGGTACTCACAAAAGGTGGGATACCCCAGAAGAGGTCGCTGTGCGCTTACAGTTACACAGTAAAAAAAATCACTTTACCTTGCCAAAAACAAAAAAAATTCCGCTAAAATCGGGAGATATGCTTGTTTTTTCCGCCAACATGATCCACCGCGGCCTCTATGGTATGGGCCGCTTTGCGCTCGATATTTTATACTGCGACCCGAAAGTAGAGTTGGTAAAATATGCTGAGTTAGATTGCCTGCCTGACACAGAAGATATGCAAGCCATTAGAAATAGCACCCCCTTTGAACTGGCTCTAAAACTAAAACAGCAATCCACATAAACTCCTATAAAAAAAGCCGGGCATGCCCCGGCTTTTTTAATCAGTACCTATGTGCAAAGACTTATCCTTTGCGTTCAACCATCATTTTCTTGGTCTCAGCAATAGCCTTGGCAGGGTTCAATCCCTTAGGACAGGCGTTCGCACAGTTCATAATTGTGTGACACCGATACAAACGATAAGGGTCCTCCAAGTTATCAAGGCGCTCCCCTGTATGTTCATCTCGGCTGTCAATAAGCCAGCGGTAGGCCTGTAATAAAACAGCAGGGCCTAAATATTTATCGCCGTTCCACCAATAGCTCGGACAACTCGTAGAGCAACACGCACAAAGGATACACTCATAAAGGCCATCAAGCTTTTTACGATCCTCTGGTGATTGAAGCCGTTCTTTCTCAGGCGCTGGAGACTGGGTCTCCATCCATGGTTTAATGGAAGCATACTGCGCATAAAAATTTGAAAGATCAGGCACCAAGTCCTTCACGACTTCCTGATGGGGAAGCGGTGTAATAGACACTGCGCCTTTTACATCTTCAATTGCTGTTGTACAGGCAAGACCGTTTTTACCATCGATATTCATCGCACAGGACCCACAAACTCCTTCGCGGCATGACCGGCGGAAAGTAACAGTACTGTCCATCTCATTTTTAATTTTTATGAGCGCGTCCAGCACCATCGGGCCACAATTGTCCATGTCCACTTCAAAAGTGTCCATATGCGGGTTCTCACCGTCGTCCGGGTTCCAGCGATAGACGTTGAAGGCCCGTGTATTTGTTGCTCCGTCAGCTTTGACAGTTTTGCCTTTGCCAACGACAGAGTTTTTTGGAAGTGAAAATTCAGCCATTATCTCATCCCTTCCTTAATACACACGTGCTTTAGGTTTAATATATTCAACCTCGGTCGTCAGCGTATAATCATGTACACTGCGCTCACCAAGCGTTACCTTCTGACCATCATACCAAGACACTGTATGTTTCATCCAGTTCTTATCGTCACGGTCCGGATAATCTTCATGCATGTGTGCACCGCGGCTTTCTTTACGTGCCTCAGCCCCGTGCATCGTAAGAACTGCCTGACCAATCAGGTTTTGCAGTTCCAGCGTCTCAATCAAATCACTGTTCCATACTAAGGACCGGTCAGTCACCTTAAGGTCACCAAAGCCAGCAGCAATTTCATCAATTTTCTGGACACCTTCTGTAAGCACTTCAGATGTCCGGAACACAGCACAATTGTTTTGCATTGTTTTTTGCATTTTAAGGCGCATCTCAGCCGTTGGTGTACCACCGTCCGCATACCGGGCGCTGTCCAGTCGACCAAGGGCCATTTCCTCATAACCGGCTGGGAGCGGTTTATGCGCCGTACCCGCCTTAACAAGTTCGGGCACACGCTTACCAACCGCACGGCCAAACACCACAAGATCAATGAGAGAGTTGGACCCAAGACGGTTCGCCCCGTGAACAGAAACACACGCTGCTTCACCGATCGCAAAAAGACCTGGCACAATTGCATCTTGGTCTTCTTTTGTCGGGTTCATGACCTCCCCATGATAATTGGTCGGAATACCGCCCATATTATAATGAACTGTCGGCAGAATTGGGATTGGCTCTTTGGTAACATCAACGCCTGCGAAAATTTTTGCCGATTCAGAAATACCCGGCAGACGCTCTGCCAGAATAGCGGGGTCCAAATGGTCCAGATGCAGATACATATGATCTTTTTCTGCCCCAACACCTCGGCCCTCCCTAATCTCGTTAGAGATTGAACGCGATACCACATCGCGGGATGCAAGGTCTTTGGCTGACGGAGCATAGCGCTCCATGAAGCGCTCGCCCTCAGAGTTAATCAAGATACCCCCTTCACCGCGCGCACCCTCTGTAATCAGAACGCCCGCACCGTAAATGCCCGTTGGATGGAACTGCACAAACTCAAGGTCTTGCATGGCAAGCCCTGCCCGCAGCACCATGCCACCGCCATCGCCCGTGCATGTATGCGCAGAAGTAGCCGAGAAATAAGCACGTCCATACCCGCCTGTTGCAAGAACAGTTGCCTTAGAACGGAACGCATGCAGCGAGCCATCTTCCATATTCATGGCAATCACACCGCGGCACTCACCGTTTTCCATGATCAGGTCAATGGCAAAATACTCAATATAAAAGTCACTGTCATATTTGAGCGACTGCTGATAGAGCGCATGCAGCATGGCATGGCCGGTTCTGTCCGCGGCTGCACATGTGCGCTGGGCTGCGGGACCTTCCCCAAATTCTGTTGTCATGCCACCAAACGCGCGTTGGTAAATTTTGCCTTCTTCTGTACGAGAAAAGGGGACGCCATAATGCTCAAGTTCATACACAGCGGCGGGGGCTTCACGCACCATATATTCAATGGCGTCTTGGTCCCCGAGCCAATCAGAGCCCTTGACCGTATCAAACATATGCCACTGCCAGCTGTCTTTACCCATGTTACCAAGCGAGGCCGCAATGCCGCCTTGCGCTGCTACCGTATGAGAGCGCGTTGGAAACACTTTGGTAATACATGCTGTTTTAAGGCCGCTTTCAGAAAGCCCCATAGTTGCCCGAAGGCCTGAACCACCCGCACCCACGACAACCGCGTCGTATGTATGGAGTGTAATTGGATAGGCTGTACTCATGGACTTAGCCCCCGAAAGAAATGCGCAGGATTGAGAAAATGCTTATCGCTGCAATGATGATGCAAACGAATTTATTCACGAGTGTCGCCGTGAACTTCATACCGTGGTCATGGACATAATCCTCGATCACTTCCTGAAGGCCCGAACGCATATGATGCGTGAAATTAGCAATGAAAAGAATAAGCAGCACTGACACAAGCGGCTGCTTAATCCAGGCAACCCATTCCGCGTGACCCTTACCTACGTTCCCAACGAAGGAAACAACAAAGAAAATAGTCAGCGGGATATTCGCAAGCGCGGTCATGCGGTGCGTTATCCAGTTGCTTGTACCGTCTTTTGCAGACCCGAGGCCGCGTACTTTTGAGATAGGTGTATTCATATCTGACATTGTTAGAGCACCCCCATCACTTTATAGGCCGCAACCCACACAACAATTGTCATGATGATTGAAAAGGCAAAAACAGCTTTTGCGGAGGCTGTGTTCGATTTCAAGTCATAAAGTTTACCTGCATCCGTAAAGAGATGGCGAATACCTGACGCCAAATGCTGCATGAGCGCAAAAGTAATGCCAAACAAAACCAGCCGGCCAATCATACTGCCTGCGAAGCTCTGAACCGTGTTGAAATAATCGTGCCCCGTTGCAATCGCTACCAACCACCAAGCAAGTAAAATAGACCCAAACGCAAGCGCTGATCCTGTCGCACGGTGCATGATGGACACTGCCATATGTGCACCCCAGCGGTATACTTGAAGATGGGGAGAGAGAGGCCGTTTAGCCTGTGCCATGTAAAGTCCCCTGACAGATTTACCCTATAGAAATCTTGTTAGTGTGTCCAAGTGCCAGCCAAAACCGACATTTTGTCATTTCGGCATCCGTTTTAGCCCCGCTTTGTACCATGGGGCAAGTAAAGATGTCATAATAAGCTACAATATTTTGCTTTTGCCCCCGTGAAGAATACTATTGTCAGATACTAAATATCTCGTTAAGACGGTAGTAAATGCACGTTAAGGGGGTATTTTCACATTGTTACATCATCTAGGCGCCGCAATCATACTTGCGGCCTTCGCGCTCATTTCACCTGTTGCCGCACAGCCCAAATATGCCAAACCATCCGATATCCCCGTGGAGGCATTTGCTGATTTGCCCAGTTTCAGCGGCGCCAGGCTTTCCCCTGATGGCCGTCAAGTTGGTTTCTTCATAAGCCTTGAAGGACGGAAACATTTAGTTGTGCAAAACCTTGATGGGAGCAAGCGAAGCATCCTTCCTCCTGGTGAAGAAACAACCGAATTTCATTATTTTTTTTGGAAAACCAATGAGATGATAATCACCCAAATTGGGTTGACGGGCAGGCGTATGGAATTCAGGGGTGGTACCATAATCCAAACACGCTCCGTCAGTTTTAATGTTAAAACAAAAGAGTTTAAATGGCTCGGAAAACCCAACCGCCGACGTAATGCAGGGGAGCGCATGTCGCAACTCGAGAAAATCATAGATTATTTACCTGATGATCCTGAAAATATCTTACTCCAGCTCGACTTCCGTCTGGATGCCACACCAGAGGTGTACAAAGTAAATATACAAACTGGGCGCCGTACAATGATCAAAAGCGGGAAAAAAGGCGTTAATAGCTGGTATAGTGACCAAAATTCAGAGATTCGCCTTGGTATAGGCTATCGTCCAAGATCAGACGAAAAAAACATCTATTACCGAACGAGTAGTGGTGAATGGCTGGACATTAATGAAACTGAATGGTCAAATAGCTATGAAATAGTTGGCTTCACAGACAACCCAAACCTTGTATATGTTCAGGGTAAAAATGAACATGGTACCTTGGGGCTTTATAGCCTCGATATCGAAAGTGGCACCCTTCAAAGTCATGTATTTTCCCACCCTGAAGTCGATATTGCCGGCATGTATTATCACCCAGTCACAGAGCATCTTGCTGGTGTAAGATATGTTGATGACTTCGAGCGTACAAAATATTTTGACAAAGACTTGAGCAGATTACAACGGAGCTTTGCTAAAGCCCTACCCAACGAAATTATATCAGTTGTCAGCAAAGCGCGTGATAAAGAGCTTTATCTTATCTATGCAGAAAGCGACACAAACCCGGGGGATTATTATTTTTATAACCGGCCTGAGCGAAAACTGGACTGGATCGCTTCAAATCGTGCACCTATCAACCCTGCCCTCATGGCAAAAGTACAGGCCGTAGATATCCCCGTCAGAGATGGCACGCTCATTAAGGCTTATCTGACAAAACCAAAGACCCACTCGCCTAAACATATGCCAACCATAGTTTTACCCCATGGCGGTCCCCATGCCAGAGATACAGCCACGTGGGACTGGTGGTCGCAGTTTTACGCCAGCCGGGGTTATCTTGTCTTGCAACCAAATTTTCGCGGGTCAGATGGGTATGGCCCTGCGTATAAAGAGGCTGGGGAAAACCAGTGGGGCGGCCTCATGCAGGACGATGTTACCGATGCGACAAAGTGGCTTATTGCTGAAGGCTTCGCAGATCCGGGGCGTATTTGTATTGTCGGCGCTTCTTATGGTGGTTACGCTTCTTTAATGGGTGTTATCAAAGAGCCGGAACTTTATAAGTGCGCTATTTCTGTCAACGGAGTAACCGACCTGCCCAAGCTAAAGTCTCATGACGCTTTCAGCAGCCTCGGGGGCAGAGACTGGATAAAAACCATGGGTTTGGAAGGCGCTGATGATGAGACTGTTTCGCCTTATGACCGCGCCGAGGGCATTCATACACCCCTACTATTAATGTCGTCAGAAGATGACGCGCGTATTCCGTATAAACATTCCAGAGACATGCACAACAAACTGAAACGGCACAACAAACAGAGCCGCTATGTGAAAATACCCAATGGTACCCACAGTATGGTTACCGCAGAATCGCGGCTGATCATGCTTCGTGAAACGGAAAAATTCCTCGCCAAGCATATCGGCAAGTAACTTACCTAAATACCACAGGCTATCGCTGCGGCGATAGCTACGGTGCGGCGGGCGTCTGTCACATGCAGGTCTTCAATCATTTTGCCATCGAGCACAGCAACGCCCTTACCTTCTTTTTTTGCTGCATGATAAGCCGCGATGATGCGCTCCGCATACAGTACATCTTCTGCGTTTGGCCCGAAGGCTTCGTTCGCGCTGTCAATTTGTGCAGGGTGAATCAGGGTTTTTCCGTCAAACCCCATACGCGCTGCCTGCTTACATTCAAACCAAAACCCATCAAGGTTATGGAAATCATTATAAACCCCATCAAGCACTGTTAGGCCGTAAGCCCGTGCCGTTAACATGGCAATACCAAGCGCGGTTAATACCGGTTCACGGTCTTTGGTGTGCTGGGCGCGCAAGTCTTTCACCAAATCATTCGTGCCAACCACAAAACAAGAGAGCCGGTCAGAGGCTGCTGCAATTTCTGCGGCGCGCAAATAGGCCATTGGCGTCTCAAGCATCGCCCATATTGTTGTCTGCTCGGCCCCGGCCTCTCGCAAGACCGACACGACCCGCTGAATAGTTTCAGCGTTTTCCACCTTAGGCACTAAAATGGCATGGGGTTTTGCTGCTGCTGCGGCGTGCACATCAGAAACACCCCAGTCTGTTTCCAGCCCGTTAATGCGAATGATAAGCTCGCGTGTGCCATAAGCACCGGAGGCCACAGCAGCGATTGCTCTTTCGCGTGCTGTCTCTTTCATCTCGGGTGCCACCGCGTCTTCCAGATCAAAGATAATGCCATCACACCCAAGGGTTTTTGCTTTTTCAAGGGCGCGTTTATTCGCGGCTGGCATAAAAAGTATGCTGCGGCGGGGTTTATAATCTTCCATCTTTGTTGCATCCTTGACAGTGAGTTTTACAGCCAAAATGGCGTAAGCAAACGCCTATGTCCACAAACAAAAAAAGACGCAGGATAAGGATACCCCCGCGTCTTTTCAAGAAACCCTGTTTTGATCTACTCGAGTGTTAAAATGCCTTGGTTCAAAAGAGACTCTGCAATTTGAACCGCATTCAAGGCCGCGCCTTTACGCAAATTATCAGATACAACCCAAATATTGAGGCCATTCTCGACAGTTTTATCGTCGCGGATACGGGAAATATATGTTGCAAAATCTCCCACACATTCAAGCGGCGTGATATAACCACCATCTTCACGCTTATCGACAACCAAACAGCCCGGCGCCTCGCGCAGAATTTTACGGGCCTCCTTATCGTTTAGGGGTTTTTCAAACTCAATATTGATAGATTCCGCATGGCCCACAAAAACAGGAACACGCACACATGTTGCTGTCAGCTTGATATTTGGATCAAGAATTTTGTGTGTTTCCGCAACCATCTTCCACTCTTCTTTTGTGGAACCGTCCTTCAAAAACACATCAATGTGCGGAATCACATTGAAGGCAATTTGTTTTGGGTAAACATTTTTTTCAATCGGATCATTCACAAAAACAGCCCGCGTTTGATGAAACAATTCATCCATCGCCGCCGACCCAGACCCGGAAACCGACTGGTATGTCGAAACCACAACCCGCTTAATTGTTGCCACATCATGAAGCGGCTTCAAGGCCACAAGCATTTGCGCTGTTGAGCAATTCGGGTTTGCAATGATATTTTTCTTAATACCATCCTTGAGGACATGCCCGTTCACTTCCGGGACAATAAGAGGCACGTCTGGGTCCATCCGGAATAAAGAAGCGTTATCAATAACAATCGCCCCAGCTTTCGCAGCCTTTGGCGCATAGTCTTCAGACACTTTTGACCCGGCAGCAAACAGCGCAACATCAACACCTTTAAAGTCAAAAGTATCAAGCGCAACAACCTTCAGTTCCTTCTCGCCGAAGCCCACCTCCTGGCCCATAGACTTGCGGGATGCAATCGCAATGACTTCCGTTGCTGGAAATTCACGTTCAGCAAGGATATTCAACATTTCACGACCGACATTACCAGTCGCACCTACAACAGCGACACGAAAACCCATTTTACTCTCCTGTGGGTATAAAAAACGTTAGCAAAACGCCTTCTAAAACTAACCTAAAGCAGCGAGGATACCGTCCCCCATACCTTCTGTATTGACTTGTTGCATGCCTGCGCTCATCAAGTCCCCTGTACGAAGACCTTTGGCAAGCGTTGACGACACAGCGGTTTCAATCTTGTCTGCCGCATCTCCCATATCAAGCGAATAACGAAGCGCCATAGCAAAACTCAGGATGGCTGCGATGGGGTTTGCAATACCTTGCCCCGCAATATCAGGGGCCGACCCGTGCACAGGTTCATAAAGCCCCGGCCCGCCATCCCCAAGCGACGCTGACGGCAACATACCAAGCGACCCCGTTAACATGGCCGCCGCATCCGAGAGAATATCGCCGAACAGATTGTCTGTCAGAATAACATCAAACTGCTTTGGCGCTTTCACAAGCTGCATCGCGCAGTTGTCAGCAAGGATATGCTCAAGCGTCACATCTGAATATTCTGCGGCATGCAATTTTGTCACTTCCTCACGCCACAAAAGTCCCGCTTCCATCACGTTCGCTTTTTCAGCGCTGTGTACTTTGCCGCCACGCTTGCGCGCCATGCCGAATGCTACCCGCGCAATACGAATAATTTCTTTGTCGGTATAGCGCTGTGTATTGATACCGACACGGCCACCTTCAGGCAAGTCATGAATACCGCGTGGTTCCCCAAAATAAACGCCGCCTGCAAGTTCGCGTACAAACAAAAGGTCAAGCCCCGCGACAAACTCACGCTTCAGGCTCGAAGCATCCGCAAGCGCGTCAAAGCACAGTGCAGGGCGTAGGTTGGCAAACAAATCAAGGTCTTTACGAAGGCGCAGCAATCCAGCCTCTGGGCGTTTGTTATATTCTGTTTTGCCATCCCACTGCGGGCCACCCACACAGCCCATAACAATCGCGTCAGACGCTTTTGCCTTTGCCAGTGTTTCATCAGAAAGCGGTACACCATCTGCTTCATAAGCACAGCCACCAATCAAGCCTTCAGACACATTGAAAGTGACACCGTATGCACCTTCAACCCACGTCATAATGCGGCGTACCTGTGCCATAATTTCGGGGCCAATGCCATCCCCCGGCAGTAACATGATATTATGTGTCGTCATTTCAAAGTTCCTGAATCAATAAAAAAATTTATGCCGTTTATGCCCGGAATAACCAAGGGGTCATCAGTTTCGTCTTTTCTTCGTATGACTTGATTGACACCAAGGACTGTAGTGTTTGCCCTACTTCATCAAGGCCATCTAACAGCATTTTTTTATGGGAGGGATTATAGTCAAATTCATAGAAAGCATTTTCACAGCGGACAGTCTGATCATTCAGATCAACATGCAGTGTATGCCCCGCCTCTGCCGCAACCACAAGCGCATCTACCTGCTCCTGTGGTAGAGCCACAGTCAGGATGCCATTCTTCACACAGTTGCCCGCAAAAATATCAGCAAAACTTGGTGCTATGATGCAGCGAAAACCCAGCTCAGCAATCGCCCAAGGAGCATGCTCGCGGCTCGATCCACACCCAAAATTGTCACCCGTGATCAAAATGCGTGCGCCTTTATAGCGTTCCCCGTCAAACACATTGTCTTTGATAGGGTTGCCTTCTGCGTCAAAGCGCACGGTTTCAAAGGCATGCTCGCCGAAGCCCGTACGTTTGATAGACTTCAAATGCTTCGCTGGAATGATAATATCCGTGTCCACATTCACCCGTGGGAAAGGTGTTGCAATTGACGTAACTGTTGTAAATTTTTCCATCTTATTCCCTCCCCATCAATTCACGCACATCAACAAAATGGCCTGCCAGCGCAGCAGCTGCGGCCATAGCTGGGCTTACGAGGTGCGTCCGTGCACCCGGTCCTTGCCGCCCGACAAAATTACGGTTGCTGGTTGACGCAACATGCTCCCCTGCTCCCGCTTTATCAGGGTTCATCGCAAGACACATAGAGCAGCCCGGCTCACGCCACTCAAAACCTGCGTCCATAAGAATTTTATCAAGGCCCTCGGCTTCCGCCTGTTCTTTTACAAGGCCCGACCCCGGCACAACGAGCGCCTCAATGATGCTGCTGGCAACTTTGCGGCCTTTTACAATTTCTGCTACATCGCGGATGTCTTCAATGCGGCTATTGGTGCATGACCCAATGAACACACGGTCAACATTAATATCAGTGATCGCCTGCCCCTCTTTAAGCCCCATATATGCAAGTGCCTTTTCAGCTGCCTCTTGCTTAGCTGGGTCCATAAAAGAATTAATCCGCGGTACCAACCCTGTAATAGGGACCACATCCTCAGGACTTGTGCCCCATGTCACGAGCGGGGCAATGTCACTCCCTTCAATAATAATTTCTTTATCAAAATACGCCCCCGGCTCACTTCTGAGGGATTTCCATAAATTCACAGCGGCTTCCCACTGCCCGCCTTTGGGCGCATAGGGGCGGCCTTTAACATAGTTAAATGTTTTCTCGTCGGGAGCAACAAGTCCAGCCCGTGCGCCAGCTTCGATGGCCATATTACAGAGCGTCATGCGCCCTTCCATAGAAAGGGCCTCAATGACAGGGCCTGCAAACTCAATCACATGTGCTGTGCCACCGCCCGTACCAATTGTGCCAATTATTGCAAGCGCAACATCTTTGGCGGAGCATCCAACAGGCAGGGTGCCCGTAACGCTCACACGCATGTTCTTGGATTTTCTAAGCTGCAATGTCTGGGTTGCCATAACATGCTCAACCTCAGAGGTGCCAATACCAAATGCAAGCGCCCCAAAAGCGCCGTGCGTTGACGTATGACTGTCACCGCATACCATCGTAAGGCCCGGCTGCGTAAACCCTTGCTCTGGCCCTACCACATGCACAATACCCTGCCGCACGTCATCCATGGGAATATAGTCAAGGTCAAACTCTTTTACGTTCGCCTCAAGCGCCGTTAACTGCGCTGCCGACATAGGGTCAGGGTTCGGCAGATTACGGTCTTTTGTTGGTACATTATGGTCTGGTACCGCTATAATACTGTCAGGGCGGTGAATTTTCCGCCCTGCCACGCGCAAACCGTCAAAGGCTTGCGGGCTTGTCACTTCATGCACAAGGTGCCTGTCTATATAAAGAAGGGCCACCCCGTTGCCGTGATCTTCAACTACATGATTATCCCATATTTTATCATACATGGTTTTAGGCGTTATCTTGGGCATTTCTTGTGACATACATACGCTCCCGAAACTTATTACTGTTTAGCCCCGCAACCCTGAGCTAGGCATCTCACCAAAGTACCCAAGGCATAAAAAAACGAGAGCAAACTTTCGTCCGCCCCCGTCTCATATAACCAACCGTAGCGGCTAGCAATAAAATTTTAAATCAATATTGATTTTTATAATTTTATTGCTCAACTATTTTTTGCGGTTAAAGTCTTTCTTTTCGGCGATACGTGCAGCCTTACCTGTACGGCCACGAAGGTAATACAGCTTAGCGCGACGTACTTTACCGCGGCGCACAACAGTGATGTTATCTACTGCAGGGCCATAAAGTGGGAATACACGCTCAACGCCTTCACCGTATGAAAGTTTGCGTACTGTGAAATTTGAGCTAATGCCTTTGTTTGAACGCGCAATACATACACCTTCAAATGCCTGAATACGTTCGCGTTCGCCCTCACGAACCTTCACATCTACACGAAGTGTGTCACCCGCACCAAATTCTGGTACAGTTTTACCTTCTGTAAGTTTGGCAATCTGTTCTTGTTCTAGCTTTTCAATAATGTTCATTGGTTTACACCTTTTCTTTCTTGTCCCGAACATAGGTCGACCAGAGATCTGGCCTACGTGAGCGGGTTAACTCTTCTCTTTTAGTGCGTCGCCATTCAGCGACTTTTTTGTGATGCCCACTTGTGAGCACCGGCGGGATCTCGCGCCCTTCCCAAACTTGCGGTCTGGTATAGTGCGGGTATTCGAGAAGCCCATTATCAAAACTCTCTTCGTCCAGCGTTGCGTCCGCGCCCATAATACCAGGCAAGAGCCGCACCACCGCGTCTAACATAACCAGAGCTGCTGGCTCACCACCCGACAGCACAAAGTCACCAACGCTAATTTCTTCCACGTCATAGGCCTCAAGAACACGTTCATCAACGCCTTCAAAGCGACCACACAGTATAGTTACACCACCCGCTTTCTGCCACTTTACCGCGTCAGCCTGCTCAAAGCGGCGCCCGCGGGGGCTCATATAAACAAGGGGCCAACTTGGTTTGGCATCTGCTTTCGCTGCATCAATTGCCTTACCTAAAATATCGGCACGCATAACCATCCCGGGGCCACCGCCCGCAGGAGTATCGTCAACTGAGCGGTGCTTATCGCTCGAAAAATCTCGAATGTCCAGCGTTTTTAGTACCCATTTTCCCTCTTCTAATCCTTTCCCTGCAAGGGACTGCCCAAGTGTGCCCGGAAACATCTCGGGAAAGAGGGTAAGAAGCTGGGCGGTAAAAAGCGGTGCCACTAGTCTTCCCCGTCTTTTTCGTCGTCTACATCACGCTCGCTGACATGAATTTTTTGCCATTCTTCGAAGGCTATTTTAACAAAACCAGCCGCAATATCCACAACAGGCACAAACACTTTACGGAACGGCACAAACACTTGGCGGCCAAGATTTTTCACCGGCTCATCAAGAACAAGCTCCAGTAAATCTTCTGAACCAAAATTCTCTACCGCTCGTATAAAACCAATTTCAGCGTCTGTTTCATTTAACGCCTTCAAGCCGATTAAGTCCGCAAGATAAAATTCGTCTTCGTCTTCCACAGCGAGATCGGCGCGCGGAACAAAAAGTTGAACACTCTTTAACGCTTGCGCATCTTCTGGTGTTGTCACCCCTTCAAGGCTAACAACGAAACCATCTTTTACAGTCCGAACTTTGTTAAGCATCACTAAAGGGCCATCAGCTCCTTTATGAACTTTTTTATAAGAAAAAATGGCTTTTGGGTTTTCCGTGAAGGATTTAAGGCGTATATCACCCTTGATGCCGTGCGGGCCAGAAAAAGCCCCTACACAAATCCAATCACCTTCAACACCCGCCTGTGCGCGTTCGTTTTCACCATGTGCCATCTAAAGTGCCCTTATACATTTGTCGCACTGTCTAAGTGGCGCACAGGCTGGAGTCAATATTATTGAAGCAAGCTACTCAGTGAGCTTTGCTTCCATAGCGGTAATGCGAGCTTCATAGTAATCAATACCACGCAAGTTTTGAGGATCAGTGAGAGATAGCGCGCGCTTATATGCATTCAGAGCATCTTCATGCATCTCGAGGTCCATATAACTTCCACCTAAACGACTGAATGCTATGCGGTGCTCAGGAAATAGTTTCACAGTTTCACTAAATATAGCATTAGCTTTCTTATGCTTACCTTCCTCAGTGTAAGCTTCACCAATAGAAATACGTAAATCCACAGGTACTTCTGTTGAAGCACCATACTTGGATGCACGTGCTGCGAAATATGCCTGTAACCCCTTCATTCCGCCTGCCCGCTCATACTCGGCACTAGAACTAAAAGTCGGTGCTTGAAAATCACGAAATACGTGCGACAGGCCAGCATAGATAGTCGGAATAGGTGTCGTCATGTGGACTTCACGGCCTATAAACTCATAACGCCATTTTAAATCTTTGGGCGCTTTCTCTTTAAAAAGTGCGTTTAGTGCATTGACCCCATTAAAGAGGGGTGCACCTTCTTCACCCTTTTCCGTCATGGTAAAATAAACTGATTTGTCAAAAGTGGTATTTGCAGCGAATAGACCTTCAAACTGTTTGACACGGTAGTCGTCAGCCGCAGGACTAGCTGCAATATAGTTTGTAAACATATCCTTTTGGTTGGCGAGTGTATTCAGTGCAAAGTTACCCCCTAAAGAGCCACCATAAAACGTGCGCAAGCCAGTAGTCCGGAACTTTCTATTGACGAAAGAAAATACTTCTTCCTTCAGGTAACGAAGGAAATTATCTTTCTCCAGCAACAAGTCTCGAGTACGTGTTCCTTCAGCATTAGTGACCCCTACAAAAATACTTGCAGGCATGCGCCCTTGCTCTTCAAGCACTCCAGCCATTAAAGTGGCATAGCTAAAATGGGATTCCGCATCTGTAATATAAACTACCGGATACTGCGTATCACCTTCTGCGTACCCTTCAGGCAAACGAACCAGTATTTCCCGATCCTCGCCAAGAATATTGGAATGCAGCGTATACCGCGTACCAAGCTCTATAGTTTCTTTCGATTGCGCCTTAGGTTTTATAGTTTCAGCTAAAGCAGGTAACGGCGTGAATGCGACAGTACTCGCAATGAATAAACCTAATATCTTTCTCATAATTCCCTCCCATATATACCAAAACCGAGCTAATTTCAGAATTTTCTCAGCCGTAGAAACTTGCTACGTAATAACATGACTTAATTAAATTTAACAGGAAGCCTTAATCGACATCACAGGAAGTTGAAGCTAATAGGCCTTTTAGCTAAAACAACAATGGCTTAGATACCGTTTGTGCAAGCAAGCGTCCTCCTGAGAGGCTGAAGAAGTAATAAAAAAACGGCGCCCTGAAATCTCAGAGCGCCGTTCTTATTCAATAGAATACTGTACTTACTCAGTAGCAGCTTCTGCGGCTGGTGCAGCAGCGGCTTCTTTGGCAGCCTCGGCAGCAGCTTCAGCTTTTTGCTTCTTCTCTTCGATCAAATCGAGAGCTTTTTGACCAGGCTTTGCTTTGTTCGGGTTATTGCGAACGGTTTTCTCAGCCATGCCCGCAGCTTCAAGGAAGCGCTGAACACGGTCAGAAGGTTTCGCGCCTTCACCGATCCAATGTTTCACACGGTCTTCGATGATTTTCACGCGGTTCTCATCGTCTTTCGCAAGCATTGGATTGTAAGTACCAACTTTTTCAATGTAACGGCCATCACGCGCCATGCGCTTATCAGCCACAACGATACGATAATAAGGACGTTTTTTCGCGCCACCACGTGCAAGACGAATTACTACTGCCATTTTAGTTCCTTTCAGAATCCCAAAACCATTATCGGGATTATTCTCAAGTTAGCGTTTGTTCTATTTGAACAGTTTATCAAAACCAGGAGGCATACCGCCGCCCATACCGGGCAGTCCCATTCCTCCAGGCATTCCAGGCATCCGGCCACCTTTGCCCATTTTGGACATTTTCTTCATCATCTTGGCCATCTGCATATGCATTTTCAGGAGTTTATTCACCTCAGGCACGCCGACCCCGGCCCCTGATGCGATGCGCTTTTTGCGGGATGCATTGATAACCCGCGGCTGTTTGCGCTCACCCTGTGTCATGGAAGAAATAATGGCTTCCTGACGTTTAAAAACTTTATCATCCACACCGGATTGATTCATCGCAGACTTCATCTTGCCAATACCGGGCAGCATATTCAGCACACCCTTCATACCGCCAAGTTTGGACATTTGCTGTAACTGCGTGCGCAAATCATCCAGATCGAATTCGCCTTTGGCCATCTTTTTGGCCATCTTTTCAGCGTCTTCTTTCTCAATAGTTTCTGTAGCTTTCTCAACAAGGCTGACAACATCACCCATGCCAAGAATACGGCCTGCAACCCGCTCAGGATGAAAATCCTCGAGCGCGTCCATTTTCTCGCCCGTACCCACAATTTTGATGGGCTTACCTGTAACGGCACGCATTGAAAGGGCAGCACCACCACGGCCATCGCCGTCCATACGCGTAAGCGCAACACCTGTAATACCCACTTGGGCGTCAAATTCTTTTGCAACATTAACAGCGTCTTGACCTGTGAGACTATCCGCAACCAAAAGTGTCTCTATTGGGTTTGTTGCATCACGGACTGCGACAACTTCTGCCATCATGCTTTGGTCAATATGCAAGCGGCCTGCTGTATCCAGCATTACAACATCAAAACCCTGAAGTTTCGCAGAAGCCATCGCGCGCTTCGCTATGTCAACAGGCATTTGGCCTTCAATGATTGGTAGTGTTTTGACACCAACTTGCTCACCGAGGACCTTAAGTTGTTCTTGGGCTGCTGGACGGCGTACATCGAGAGAGGCCATCAAAACTTTTTGTTTATCTTTTTCCGTTAGGCGCTTAGCAATCTTTGCTGTGGTCGTGGTTTTACCAGAGCCTTGCAAACCAACCATAAGAATAGCAACAGGCGGCACACCAACCGTGTTGATTGTGTTGGCCTCTGAGCCAAGCATAGCCACAAGTTCATCATTAACAATTTTGATAACTTGCTGGCCTGGCGTAACAGATTTGAGAACCTCTGCGCCTACTGCCTTTTCCGAGACTTTTTTGATAAAGCTTTTCACAACAGGCAGCGCAACATCAGCCTCAAGGAGGGCAATACGAACTTCGCGCATTGCTTCCGAGACATGTGATTCCCTCAAAGCACCAAAGCGCTTGAGGCCATCAAATATTCCACTCAGCCGGTCAGACAGGCTATCAAACATATTTTCACTCACTCTCTAAAAAAGCGGTTCAAATCCATACACTTACAGAAACATAAAAACCAAACACCAAAGGCACCAGTGGGCGAATCTCGCTGACTGGTGGGCACCTCAGGGCAAACCGTTGGAGGCGCTAATAGGTTTTCATCTTCCTAGGAAGTGCGCGCTACTTACGTAAATTGTATTTGAGAGTCAAGGAAATAGGCAGGCTAACCCTTGAAATTTTTCTTTTTCCTTGCATTCAAAACGGAGAGAATAACAGCGCGAAAATGGTTATAGTCAATGGGCTTGCCAATCACAGCATCAATACCGGCCTCTTTATAGGACAAAACATCCTGATCCGATGTATTTGCAGTCACCGCAATGATGGGCGGCGCACTTGCGGAGCGTATCTTGATAATCCTCGACGCTGACATGCCGTCCATGATGGGCATTTGGATATCCATAAAGACAATATCAAAAGCAGGATCGGCTTCAACGCACGCCTCGACGGCCAGTTGCCCGTTACTCACAATTGTTACGTCCATACCAAGTTTTTGCAACATACTGCGGATCACGAGCTGGTTGATATGATTGTCCTCTGCTACCAGAACATTCAACCCCATATCTGTAGGCTTCCCAGCCTCATCCCCAGATAAAATAGCCGTCTCAAGTTTGGACTTGGCACTTTCAACGGGCAGCTCAAGTGTCAGGGTGAAAATTGTCCCTTTATCAACATCGCTTTTTACCTCAATGGAGCCCCCCATCATATCGACAAGCTCGCGGGCAATAGACAGCCCAAGCCCCGTACCCGAGCTTGTCCGGGTTATCTGCGCATTCAACTGCTCAAAGCGGTTAAACATAGTATCAATTTTATCAACAGGTATCCCCGGCCCCGTATCTGCCACCCGCCAAGTTACTGTTCCAAAGTCCGGTTTTTCGGGTGTTGGCGGTGTCCAGTTCAACGAGACAATAACCCCGCCCTCTTCTGTAAACTTAACCGCATTACTGACAAGTTTTCTGAGTATTTTAATGAGCCGTGCCTCATCAGAAACCACTTTAATGGCTTTCTCGGGTAACTTCCCGATACTCAGTGAAATGTCTTTAGCTGCCGCATCCTCGCGGAACTCTTCGACTGCTAACTGGGTCACCCTTACCAGATCAACCGGCTTCTCACTCAAGAGCAATTGCCCTGCGTCAAGCATGCTTAGGTCCAAAAGGTCATTGACAATATTTAACAAATAGCGCGAGCTTTTCTGCGCCGTATTGATCATAAAATTTTGCTCTTCGGTGAGCTTCGTATCCTGTAATAACTCCAACATACCCATTGTGCCTGTCAGCGGCGTTCTAAGCTCATGTGTCATATTGGCTAAAAACTGGTCTTTTGCGGCATTAGCCTTTTCAACTTCGGCAATACGAGTTTTTACTTCGCTGGATATAGCGACCAGACGCTGCGTTTTGCGCCGGCTGTTATCAGTCATGCGTACTGACGATAGCAACGATTTATACCGAAGCATAAATCCCATAACGCTTAACAAAATTGCTGCTGCTAACATAAAGCAAAAATGCGCTTCGTTGGTAACAGGAATGATATTAACCGCCAGCAAATAAACCACGCCGGTCAGAACCATCAACCCCGTGAATATTGCGGGCGAGAGTGTGAGGAAACCAAAAACATAAATCGCTAAGATAGCATTCGTGAGTTGCAGTTCTTCCCCCGAGAGGAAAATATGAGTGTAAATTGTCAGCAGCGCTAATAACCCTATGGGTAAAAAGGCGACATGGCTTTGGTGGGGTGCAACCTTCCCCAAACGGATTAAAAGATAAATCACCAATCCACCCAAAAATGCCAGAAGCGACGTTGTGACAACTGGCACTAATATCGTTTTATCCAGAAACAGAAAATGAGTGATGCTGATAAACGCATAATAACAGGTATAAATAAAACTAATAACGCGCAAATGGCGCAAATAGATCTTATCAAGATCCGCTTGCACACCGGCTTTCACCTTATTAGCAAATACCGTCATTCGTTAAATGTCCTACCGTTAAACACCACTGTAAAAATGGCACAGTCTCATTAAGCAGAGAAACAAGTCTTACACCATTTTCTCTAATTTTTCACCCTTAAGATGTAAGCCCGGTCACACTTGAGTATAAATTTTTTAAACAAATACCTATTCTTTCCGTCCCAGCCAGCCGCCTGTGACGGTGATCAATCTTAAATCAAAAGCAAGAAATACATGAAATCTCGCGGCTATAAATAATTTCTCTGAATATGCACCATTCACTGCGTGTCATTTATTTGCCCGACACGATAATCAACTCTGCGCCAAGGGCAAGAGATACTTACATAAGTCGCCCCTTTTTCGTTCCAAATACTGGTAATTACACTTCACAGATGCATTTTTTAGCTTTATGTCCTGTATCAGGTGCCCATAAGCCGTGCATCTTAAGCGCCATCTATCACTATGTTACGAATTTCGGGGAAGAATAAAAACTATGGGTGTACATAATAACCAAGACACACCAACAGGCCGTGCCTTGTATCAAAATATAGGCTTATTCGCTGGGCCGGTTTTGTTTGTTCTTTTAAATTTCCTGCCAACCCCCGAGGGCATGCCCGTTGATGCATGGAAAACTGTCGCCGTCGCGGGTTGGATAGCATTATGGTGGGCCACCGAGGCAATCCCCGTTCCGGCCACCAGCCTACTCCCCCTTATTTTACTGCCCATTACCGGCATTACCAGCAGTGCCGACGCATCACTCCCCTATGCTGAGCCTGTCATTTTCTTGTTACTTGGCGGCTTCATTGCGGCAATGGCCATGCAAAAATGGAACCTGCACCGCCGTATTGCCCTCCATATTCTGGCGCGAGTCGGGGACCATCCCTATGCCCTCATTGCAGGTTTTATGGCAGCCAGTGCGCTGCTTTCTATGTGGATATCAAACACAGCAACCACGCTCATGCTTATTCCCATTGCATTGACAGTTGCTTCAACTGTACTCGGTGAAAAAGCACCCGGCCACCGCTTTACGGTTGCGCTCCTTATTGGCTGCGCGTGGGCGGCTTCCATTGGCGGGCTTGGCACCTATATCGGCACACCGCCCAACCTTTTTGTAAAAGGCTTTATTGAGCAATCAACCGGGCGGGAAATCACATTCCTACAGTGGATGGCATTTGGCGTGCCTGTGGTCCTTGTTATGGTTCCCCTTGCTTGGACTGTGCTCACCCGCATTTGCTTTCGGTTTGAGGCACGGCTTATCACGGGCGGCGCCGAGGTTGTGCAACAGGAGCTTGCAGCCCTTGGCCCAATGACTACCCCTGAAAAACGTGTTGCTCTTGTTATGGGGGCGATGGCTTTTATGTGGAGTTTCCGCCAGGTTCTTGTAGATATTGACTTGCTTGTCGCCTTTTTGCCTTTTCTGCCCAAACTCACCGATATGCATATCGCGGTTGCCGCAGGCCTTACCATGTTTCTTATCCCGTCAGGGCAGCGAGAAAATGGGGCGGCTTTGCTTGACTGGGAAAGCGCTGTGAAACTCCCTTGGGGCGTGATTTTGCTTTTTGGCGGGGGCCTCAGTATTGCTGCTGCCATCAAAGCAACGGGCCTTGCGATTTATCTCGGCGAAGCCATGTCAGGGCTTGCCGCAGCACCGCTGTTTTTGATCATTCTTATTGTTGTCGCGGTGATTACATTCCTGACTGAGTTGACCAGTAACACAGCCACAACAGCAGCTCTTGTTCCTGTATTTGGGGCCCTTGCAACCACCGCAAATCTCGATCCTATCTATCTGGCAGCCCCCGCCGCCATGGCCGCAAGCTGTGCCTTCATGCTGCCTGTCGCCACCGGGCCAAACGCGGTGGTGTTTTCAACAGGTGAAATCTCAGTACCGCAAATGGTGCGCGCCGGGCTATGGCTTAATGTGCTCGGTACCTTCACGGTTGCCACTATCTGCTACTATACGCTGCCACTGATTTTTGGGTAAAGCTTGGGGAGATCCTCCCACCATTTTATTGGCGAAGGGTTGCTGACTAAGTAGCATAGTCATCTGTGTTACGTTACTCATTTTACGTACCAACTTTGAGCGCCCAACTTTAAGCACCCTGACTTTACGTAACTGGAAACCACATTCCGACTATTGCACCAAAAACACCAAACCCCATCAAAAGAGTCGCAAGTGAAAGCACTCCGGTTGTTGCAAACTTAACCAGTGCTTTACGGCTGTCCTGTGCTAGGAAATAAAGCTCCAGAAATGCAAGTGGCAGCATATATTGTGCGAACACCCAGAAGGTTATGAAAGGACCTGTAAATGTATCGGGGTCAAAACCCACGGGCCCCTGATTAATCATCACCCAAGCCATAAAACCAACCCGGAAAAACCAGACAGCACTTACCACCATAAACAGACGCAGCGCCCAGCGACGATGGGATTTGATGTTACGTGCAATCGCTGCTTGCCAAGCCAACGCCCCAAATATGATAATCAACAATGCATCCAAGCTCATGCCGAGACCCATCACAAGGCCGCCTGGGATCTCTCGTGTCCACAGCATATAAAGGCCGCCCAAGCTTGTGGCCATTGCTGTCACCACATAGGTGCGCCCGGTCCAGCGGTGAAAAGTGGGAAACCTATCCCGCACTTGCGGCATAAGCTGCAAGGTACCACCAAACAATATCACAACCGCAGCCGACAAGTGCAGCACCAAAGCCAGATTACCAAGCATATCACCCTGGACGAAACCGCCGTTTTCTGACGTGTAAAATTTACCTTCGGCGGCCAACCCCAAATAGTGAGAGGCAACATAATAGACAAATATCCATTGCCCGATAACCGCCACTAAAAACCAAAATTGAGCCGATAGTTTCAAAGCAGTACGCGCACCCCTTTCAGGAATACGGTCTGCCCTATCCATAACATGATCTGTCATTTTTCTTCCCTCAGTGGCACATCCACCAGAATGCACCAACAAACAATGCCGACAAACTACTGACAAATTCATCATCAGCGGCTATGCAGCCAACAATCATCACGCTCAAAAGCGTTCTATAAAGGGGTAAACAATGAGACCAGGCGGCCTATAGTTTCCCCGCGTCGTATTACGCACCATTTTTGGTGCTTATTTTTTTGGAATGGCAACAAAATAGACCTAAACTCCGTTACCAAAACAATGGTGTATTAACACAGTAACACACCACTCGCAACATGTTTTATTATATTCGCCTTCACAAAAGCTAACCTAGAACCAGAAAAAGTGCTTTTGTAGCGATCAAAACTGCTCAACCAAGTCTAGCTTGTAATCCCATATATTTTCGCGGGGTTGCCAATAACTGTTGTACCGCACGCTACGTTTTTGGTAACGACCGCCCCCGCACCAACAATGGCACCGTCCCCGATGGTTATTCCACCAAGAATGATGGCACCGCCCCCAACCCAAACATCGGCCCCAATTTCAACTGGCTTAGCAATTTCCAATCCCATGCGGCGTTTTTCAGGGTTTTTATGGTGTTCAGCACAGTAAATTTGAACATATGGGCCGAGCATTGTACCTTCGCCTATGCACACACTTGCTGTATCAAGAATTGTACATCCCGCATTCAAATAAACGCTGCTACCAAGCGATATATTAATCCCATATGCACAGTGAAAGGGGGCCTCTAGAAAGGTGCTTTCAGGCACACCGCCCATGAGCGTGGCAAGGGCCGCACCAACATGCCCGCGGTCTTTAGGGGCTGCTATATTGTGGGCATGCACGGCTTCACGGGCGGTACAGCGCAGCCGGTCCAGCTCAGGGTCATCGCAGCAATACCATTCGCCAGCTTTCATTTTGTCTCGTTCACTGAACCCCATATGTTCCGCTCCTTCACCAGTCTACATCTCGAACCTTATATTAGTAATCTAAGCAAACCCAGCTTCGCCACCTTTGTATTTTATATCGGTGCGTATATTTTAGTATATATTTTAAAGAATTATATCCTCATAATTCAGCGAGGCAGAGGACATTTCCATGCGCCGTCGGGGGGCAAAGCACTTGCCTTTGATTGTAAAAACATGCCTTTCACACCCTTGTGCGTACTAAAAGCCTAGACTCTCCCGCTTTTCTGACCATATAAGCGGGCGAGAACAAGGATTAACAGATGCAACCGTTTTTGAAAATGCACGGCCTTGGCAATGATTTTATTGTCATTGATGCCCGCAACCACCCGTTTGAGGTGACAACGCAGCGTGCCAAAAACCTTGCAAGCCGCAAGCACGGTATTGGCTGCGACCAACTTATCATCATGCGGCCCTCTACATGCGCTGATGTGTTTATGGAAATTTGGAACGCTGACGGTAGCTGCGTCGGCGCCTGCGGCAACGCGACCCGCTGTGTGGGTGACCTGATGCTCCGTGAAACCGGCAAAGACAAAATTTTCATTGAGACCGATGCAGGCCTTTTGACGGCGGTGCGAATGGCTAATCTTATTTCCGTGAACATGGGAGAGGCGCGTCTCACTTGGGACACAATTCCGCTCAGTCATGTCACACCGACTGACACAGTTGAGACAGAAATTGCGGGCCTTAAAAACCCCGGCTGTGTGAATATGGGTAATCCCCACGCGGTTTTCTTTGTCGAGGACGCTGAAACCATTGATCTTGCCACCGCCGGCCCCCTCATTGAGCACCACACTTTATTCCCCGAGGGCGTCAATGCCTCGGTCGCTTCGGTAAAAAATGGTATCATCCGCCTGCGGGTTTGGGAGCGTGGTGCAGGCATTACAGAAGCCTGCGGTACTGCGGCCTGCGCCTCGGTTGTGGCCGCAACCAGACGCGGCCTAGTGAACAGAAAAGCCACTGTACGCCTTGATGGCGGCGACCTTATGATGGAGTGGCTAGCAGACGGAACTGTACAAATGACCGGCCCCATAACGTTTGTTTTTAAAGGCGAAATTGATATGGCCAGCCTTGATAAAGATGGGTGTCATCCGTGAGCAACAAGCTTGACATAGTAACCTTTGGTTGCCGGCTCAACAGCTATGAAAGCGAGGTAATGCGCCGCCATGCTGAGGAGGCAGGCCTTGAGAATATGATCATTGTTAACACCTGCGCCGTAACCGCCGAGGCCACACGCCAAGCCCGTCAAAGCATTCGCCGCATGAAACGCGAACGTCCAGATACACCCATTATTGTAACCGGTTGCGCGGCCCAAATTGACCCTGGACAATTTTCGCAAATGACTGAAGTTACACAGGTTTTAGGGAACCAAGAAAAGCTTGAAGCAAAAAGTTTTTCCGGCCTTGACCTTACGAATGCTGCGCGTGTTCAGGTCAATGATATTTTTTCTGTTAAGGAAACAGCGGGGCATTTAATTGATGGTTTCGGTGAACGTGCCCGTGCCTTTGTGCAAATTCAAAACGGCTGCAACCACCGCTGCACCTTCTGTATTATTCCTTATGGGCGCGGCAACAGCCGGTCTGTGCCGATGGGAGAAACCATTGACCAGATCAAGCGCCTTGTAGCCCGGGGGTTTCATGAGGTTGTACTGACCGGTGTTGACATTACAAGTTACGGCGAAGACCTACCCGGTACCCCAACCCTTGGTAGTCTTGTGCAAAAGATTTTAAAGTTGGTACCAGACCTGTCACGGCTCAGGATTTCATCGATTGATAGCATTGAAGTGGACGAACCGCTCTATGATGCCATCATCGGAGACACCCGCCTTATGCCACACCTGCATCTCTCCCTTCAGGCTGGAGATAATATGGTTCTGAAACGCATGAAACGACGTCACATGCGCGAAGATGCTATTACGTTTTGCAAACGGGTTTCAAAAGCACGCCCTGAAATGGTCTATGGTGCTGATATTATTGCAGGTTTTCCAACAGAAACCGATGCCATGTTTGAAAATAGCCTCAAGCTTATCAAAGAGTGTGACCTGACGTGGCTTCATGTTTTCCCCTATTCTGAGCGGGAAGGCACCCCGGCTGCACGCATGCCGTCAGTACCTAAAAGCATTCGAAAAGAACGCGCAAATTTACTGCGCTCTGCTGGCGAAAAACAGATACAAAAACTGTTTGAACGTTCCGTTGATCAGCCCGCTAAACTGCTCATCGAGCGTGTGCGTGAGGACACACCAGATGGGAAAAAAGTCGGCCATGGGCATACCGAACAATTCATCCCTGTTATTGTTGAAACCGACAAAAAAGCTGGGGACATTGTAGATGTAATCCTTAAGTCACACGACCAGACCTGCATGAGCGGTGTTGCTCAACAATAATATGAATCTTGAAGATCAGGAGCCTCATTTCGTGAACGAAACAAAAAGAAGCTGGTTTCAGCGGCTAAAGGAAGGGTTGAAAAAATCCACAGGGGCACTTTCTGGGGGCATTACGGGAATTTTCACAAAGGCCAAACTCGACGCTGAGACCCTCGAAGAACTGGAAGATTTGTTAATCACCTCTGACCTTGGTGTCTCAGTTGCTGCAAAATTAACCGCAGCTCTGTCAAAAGACCGCTTCAATAAAGAGATTACCGGCGAAGAAGTGAAGAATATATTAGCTTCAGAAATTGAAAAAATTCTTGCCCCTGTTGCCAAGCCTCTGGTGCCAAACAAAACTAACAAACCCCATGTTATCCTGATGGCGGGTGTGAACGGTGCAGGGAAAACCACAACCATTGGTAAGCTTGCCAAAAAATATAAAGACGAGGGAAAATCTGTGATGTTAGCAGCTGGCGACACGTTCCGCGCTGCCGCTGTGGAGCAACTTACCGTTTGGGGTGACCGCACGGGAGTACCTGTTGTCACGAAAGAAATAGGGTCTGAGGCTGCAGCGCTAGCGTATGAAGCGATGGACCGCGCACTATGTGATAATATAGATGTATTGCTCATTGATACTGCTGGCCGCCTCCAGAACCGCGAAGAACTTATGGAAGAGCTTGCTAAAGTTGTGCGTGTGATTGGAAAAAAAATTGAGGGTGCCCCACATGACACTGTGATTGTACTGGATGCAACTACTGGTCAAAACGCCATACATCAAGTGGAAGTATTCCAAAAACTCGCGCACATTAGTGGCATTGTTATGACCAAACTCGACGGGTCAGCCAAAGGCGGTGTTCTTGTTGCTTGTGCCGAAAAGTTTGGCCTGCCTGTTCACGCTATTGGCGTCGGTGAAAGCATTGAGGACCTCCAAGCATTTGATGCACACGACTTTGCCAAAGCCTTGGTTGGCTTAGAAAGCTAATTACGTCCTCCTTTGATCTGCTTACTTCTTTCACCTCCATGTCTCATCCTAAAGTAATAAATCAGCAACGGGTTCCCAATAACCACCATCATGCTGTTGTTTACTGTCATTTTTTCTCGGGCCAACTCATGCTGTCAAAAGGCTAGACAAAACCCAGTCATCAATGCAAATTGCTTTATGGGAGTGTGGTACAAGGGGGCAGACAATGAGTGCAGAGCTTTTTTTAATCTTGGGCCAAATTGGCGTGATCGCAGTTCTCGGCGCGCTTGGTGCTCTCATACTACGTCAAAAAATTAGCATGACTTGGTTTGTTATCGCCTTGCTGCTTTATATAGTAAACGATGTACTTCTTACACGCGCATTATTCACAATACCCAACGTCTTTCCAAACGCAGACTGGAATTGGCTTGGCAAACTATTGGCTCTGGCAGGTACACTCGCCGTGGCGGCGCTGCCCAGCTTTGGGTTTTCTCGTTCAGGCTTGACCCTTCGGCATCAACCTAATTCACAGTCCGCAATAATGGTTTTTGCCATTCTAACAATTGTTATTTTCTATTTTGCTATCACAACTGGGGATGGTCCTGACAACATAGAAACCATAGCCTTTCAGTGGACCATGCCTGGCTTAGAAGAAGAAATTTTTTATCGCGGGGTTTTACTCCTTGCTATGAATGAAGCCTTTCGCGCGAAAGCACCAATATTGGGTGCGCCCATAGGTTATGGGGGTTTATTAACATGCATACTCTTTGGCCTTGGTCATGCAATGGACTTCAGCAATGGTAGTTACAGCTTCGATACCATCACATTTATCGTGACTGGCGGACCATCGCTTATTCTACTTTGGATACGAGAAAAGACTGGAAGTCTTCTCTTACCTATCATTGCACATAATGTGGCCAACGGCGCTTTTACGCTTTTTTAAGTTAGGGGCTGCAAACCTGCCCTCTTACTTTGCTGCATGGTCTGGAGTGCAATTTTATTGCTATATTAATTTTCTGGCAAAAGCTTTCAGCTGGCTGAATAATTTATTCTACCAATTCATAAAGCAACAAAGGCCGTTAAACCTTTAAGTATTATGAAAGAGCCCCGCAAATAGAGGGCAATAATATATGTTAATTTCAAGTTTCTATTAGTTGTATTAAACGTGTTTATTATGGCCTTATGCTCACCAATACAGAATTGATAAACCTGAATATTTGGGATGTACAATCATTCGGGGTATGAAATAAACCAAAACTATGCCATGATACTTTTATCGATAATTAGGGGAAGAGTATTATCATGAAAATCAATCGTTTACTTAAATTAACTCTCGTGGTCTCAACTGTTGCGTTGGCGGGCTGTGCAAATAATGATTCGAAATCACAAGTAGATACCAGTTCAGATCAACTTAGAACAATACAGGCAGAAAACAACTCGCTTTCAGATAAAGTAAGCATGCTCACGAGCAGCCTATCAAAGAAAGATAATGAACTGAGCACTACTAAAACAAAGTTATCTGCAAGTGAGACCGCGTTAGCTGCTGCAACAAAATTACCAATGGGATCTTCAGCTGGTGATTGCTTTGGCTTGGCTGGTGACGGGAAGTCGCTCATGAAATCAATTTGCCCAGTGGCTCTATCGCCAAGCGTGGTTAAATCGATTCAAGCAGCGCTTGCATCCGCAGGTTTTAATCCTGGACCTATTGACGGTATTGTTGGCCCTAAAACAATGGCTGCCGTAAATATGTACCAACAAGCGCGGTCTTTGATGAAAGGACCCCTTTCACTGGAAACTGTGAAGTCTCTGGGGGTAATGTAGTCGGCGCCAATACCCGATTATTACTTGATCAAATTTCTTAAAAAAGTCTGGATTTAAATAGGTTCATCAATGTCTCTTTTTCGGTCCAGACAAACATTTATACTATCCTTAGTCCTTCTATTGGGTGTTCTCTCCGGGAACCATGCGGTCCAAGCTCAAAGCTTCCTTGATAGACTAAAATCTGTGATTGGCCTTGAAAAGAAAACAGATCAGCCACTAAGCCAATCTGATATAGCTCAGGGCTTAAAGGAAGCGCTGCAAGTGGCTACCAAAACTGTGGTGTCCACCCTTGGAAAAACTGATGGCTTTAACACAAATGCAAGCATTCATATTCCGCTTCCCCCTGATCTAAAGAGAGCCAACTCATTATTGAAAAAGATCGGTTTGGGGTCCGTTGGGGATACACTTGAACTAAAGTTAAACCGGGCTGCGGAAGCAGCAACACCCAAAGCAAAAGCTCTATTCTTGCAAGCCATAAAAGACATGACACTTGATGATGTCGTTGCCGTATACAAAGGGCCTGAAGACGCTGCCACCCAATATTTCAGGGCCAAAATGAGCCCTCAATTAAAAATAGAAATGCAACCCGTCATTAGTCAAAGCCTATCTTCTGTTGGGGCCATAAACACTTATGACAAATTTATTAGTAAATACAAGGATTTGCCCTTTGTACCTGACATACAAGCCGATTTGCAGGATTTTGTAATGGATAAAACCTTGGATGGTATATTTTATTATGTAGCCAAAGAAGAAGCTGCAATAAGACAAGACCCCTTAAAGCAAACTTCATATTTACTGCAAAAAGTTTTCAGCCCTAACAAGCAACAATAAGAGTTCTTTCTATTCGGTGCAGAATTATATTTTATACCCGAATTATCGACCTAGCGCATATGCAATTTCTACCACCCTGCTCCATGCAGCCATTACATCTTTCTTCGTTGTTTGCGTTTGGCCAATTTGAAAACGTATCACTGGATTACCTTTTACAAGTGTGCGTGTCAGATATGTAAAACCATCATCATTCACTGCTTGCAACAGCTTGTCCGACAGGGCTCCTAACTCGGACTCTGAGACACTCTCTGGCCGATAACGGAATGTCAGAAGAGATAAGTTAGGTCCGGTTACGAGCTCAAATTTTTCCGTGTTACTGATGACCTCAGCGAGGTCATTTGCCCATGCAATATGGTTTCGGAACATTCTCTGGAGGCCCTCAACACCATATGTGCGAATTACAAACCAAAGCTTCAAGGCACGGTTACGGCGCCCCAGTTGCACACCCCAATCCCGGTAATCCTTCACAGTGCTACCTTCTCGTGTTTCTAAATAAGCTGGCAAAATGGTAAGGGTTCGCACAAGCGTTTCTTCGTCTTTTACAAAATGTGCGGTGCAATCAAATTGCACACCCATCCACTTATGGGGGTTAAAGACAAAACTGTCAGCCCCCTCTACGCCGTCCAATAGAGGGCGATATTCAGGGCAGATCATGGCACTACCCGCCCAAGCAGCGTCCACATGTAAATAAATATCATGGGCCTGTGCAATCGCTGCGATCGCAGGCAACGGGTCACAAGCACCCACACTTGTGGACCCTACGGTCGCCATAATAAGCGCTGGTTTTATGCCTGCCGCTTTATCCTGCTTGACCAGATCAACGAGTGCTTTCGGGTCCAAGGCATGCACGGTGTCGGTAGGTACCAACCGAATTGCAGCCTTACCAAGCCCCGCCATCTTCACGGCTTTTTCCAGAGAGCTATGTGCTTCAGCAGACGTATAAAAAGCAAGTGGCGGTGCATTACGGAGGCCTGTTTCATTCACCTGCCAGCCTGTGGCCTTCTCCCGTGCGGCAAGCACCGCACAGAAGGTTGCAGAGGATGCTGTATCCTGAATAACACCTGCCCATTCAGTCGGGAGCCGCAACATATCTTTTAGCCAAATTATCATTTGCTCTTCAAGTTCGGTGGCTGCGGGACTTGTTTCCCAGAGCATGGCATTCACACCAAGGGCACTCGTTAGCATCTCAGCCAACATTGACGCAGGTGTGACATTCGCGGGGAAGTACGCAAAAAACCGCGGGTGTTGCCAGTGTGTAATACCCGGCATAATAATGTTTTTGAAGTCTTCCATCAGGGTATCAAATGTTTCCCCGCCTGCAGGGGGCGCATCAGGTAACTGATCAAATATTTCACCCGGCTTCACCTGTGCCCGAACGGGGTAATCCTGAACTGTTTCCAAATAATCTGCAACCCAATCTACAACCTCATGCGCATGTTTACGAAAATCATCACTTTTCAAGGCATAGTCCCTTCACAGATAAGTATTAAACTAGCTTCATTTGGATTTATCTACCGTCACATTACCAGAACAACACTCCGGATCAATCACTCTGGATCAATCACATTAAGTCAATTGCTTTGACCAAATTCCCCAAAATAGCTCATACTACAAACCCGAGAGCTAGAGTATTATTAAGTTTGAAGTCCCAATAGCCCCAAACATCGAAGAGATGTAGCTCGATATAGATTTTCACATGAGCTAAAGCTTATCAGCCTTCAACCATAACCTTAATTGCTGTATCAATAAAACCTGGGATAGATACATGGAATTGTGCATCCACTTTTGATGAAGCGTGGGACTGCAAAGGTCCAACCTTCAACGCACTTTTGAGACAACTAATTAACGTTTTTTCATAGAGCGTAACATTGCCACCCTCAATCTCAACCAGATAGCCATAGCCTTCAGTTTGCCATACACCATTTAAAAATAGTGGATCATTTGGTATGATCTCATCAGCAGATGCAGATTGAACCGCTGCAAACAGTAGTAAAGTCAATAAAAACAACCATTTAAAAATGACCCTAAAATAGCTTCCTGTCATATCAATCATTGAACTAGCCTTCTTTACCCTTTCGCTGTATAAGCCCCGCCATGAATAAGCATACGTCAAAAGTAGGTTTTGTATCCCTCGGCTGCCCAAAGGCGCTGGTGGACAGTGAACGCATCCTCACAAAGCTCCGCTCTGAGGGCTATGAAATTGCGCCAGAATATCATGGCTCTGACGTTGTCATTGTCAACACATGTGGTTTTATTGACAGTGCGAAAGAAGAAAGCTTCAACGCCATCAAAGAAGCCATGAATGAAAACGGCAAGGTTATCGTGACAGGGTGTCTTGGTGTTGACGAAGGTGCTGTACGTGAAGTAGCGCCTGATGTTCTTGCTGTAACTGGCCCACAACAATATGAACAAGTGGTATCGGAGGTGCATAAAGCAGCACCCCAGCCCCACGACCCTTACACACATTTAGTACCAGAAGCTGGCCTAAAGCTAACACCGCGTCATTTTAGCTATGTAAAAATATCTGAAGGCTGTAACCACCGCTGTAAGTTTTGTATTATTCCAAGCTTGCGCGGCGACCTCGTTTCTCGGCCTATTCGTGCAGTGCTTCGTGAAGCAGAAAAACTTGTAGAAGCAGGCACGCAGGAACTGTTAATTATTAGCCAAGACACGTCTGCTTATGGGCTCGACCTAAAGCATGCTCCCGAAAAATGGAAAGACTACGAAGTCCGGGCTCATATGACTGACCTTGCTAAGGCACTCGGGGATTTAGATGTTTGGGTACGCCTGCATTATGTATATCCGTACCCGCATGTGGATGATGTAATTCCCTTGATGGCAGAGGGTAAAATCCTGCCATATCTGGATATTCCATTCCAGCATGCAAGCCCCAAAATTTTAAAAGCCATGAAGCGCCCCGCAAACGACGCAAAAGTGTTGGAACGCATTAAGAAATGGCGCAGTATCTGCCCTGAAATTGTGCTGCGCTCCACTTTTATTGTTGGCTTTCCGGGTGAAACCGAAGAAGATTTTCAATATCTACTAAATTGGCTTGAAGAAGCCCAGCTTGACCGTATTGGCTGTTTTAAATATGAAGCCGTGGACGGTGCAGCTGCAAACGCACTTGCTGACCCTGTCCCTGAAGATGTTAAGCAAGAACGCTGGGAACGGTTCATGACGGTGAGCCAGCGTATTTCAGCCGAAAAACTTAAGAAACGTGTCGGTATGGAAATGGCTGTTCTGATTGACGAAGTACACGACGAAGGAGCGACTGGCCGCACCTACGCCGATGCACCTGAAATTGACGGCAAAGTCTATTTAGATGGTGCGATTGATTATATACCTGGTGATATGGTCATGGTACATATTGATGCAAGCGACGACTATGATCTGCACGGTCACATTGTCGTTGAAGAAGAAGACGACTGGAACTGGTAGCGCCCCTATAATATCCATTATTTACTCTTGATGAGGCCTTCATGATAATAACAAATATCGACAATGTACCAGGCTCTATTATCACTTCTGAACTGGGTCTTGTGCAAGGCTCAACAGTTCGCAGCAAACATTTGGGGACAGACATTGCTGCCTTCTTCAAAAGCCTTATAGGCGGCGAAATCCGGGGGTATTCGGACTTACTTGTTGAGGGACGAGAAGAAGCACTCAACCGGCTCAAGGAAAATGCCCTTACGGTAGGAGCAGATGCTGTTGTCAATGTACGGCTTACCACAGCCAGTATCGCAAAAGGCGCTGCAGAGATGGTTGCTTATGGAACTGCCGTAAAACTTTCTCGCATTGAAGCAAATGCCAAATAATTTCACAGACACTATACAAGAAAAATTTGATGCCTATCAACAGAAAATGGCTTCTACTCCTGAGTGGTTTCAGGCACTATTTGGTGGCGATTCTATTTTTGATATGGTGTTCAATAATGGCCTACAAACTGCTGGTGTCGCTGTCACCGGATGGCTCATCACAACATATTTTGAAAGGCGGCATATAACCAAGCTCACTGAGCAAGAAACCCAATTAGCGCATATTCGTCTCTCCAACACCGATAAATTTGATGAAACAGTATCCGAAGGTATTATCTTGATCGGATCAACGGTTTTGGTTCATGATATTTTCCGCAAACTGATCATCACTATTAAGAAAATCATTGGTGGCAATGTCAGACTTTATGAGCGCCTAACTATGCGAGGCCGACGAGAAGCCATTATCCGCTTAAAAGAGGAAGCACAGCTGCGAGGGCTTGACCAAATTATCAATATTCGCCTCACAACGGTAAAAATATCAGGGCGCTTTTTATCTGGCATTGCTATGATAGCCTACGGAACAGGTGTAAAGAACAATACTAAAAACCATTAAATGTATCTGACCCCATGATAATGCTGCAGGTAATGACTGTGGCCGGTAGAAAGTCAAACACCAAAAAAGAGTCCTCCCTAAAATTGGTGATCCTTTTGCAACACTAAAGTATTATTCAACCACAAATCCTATCAACGCAATAAAATTACATTGATTCTCTCTTTAGTGATTTTCTAGTGTTTATTTATATACCTACAATTGAAATTTTGCGCAGCTTATAACAAGAAAGCACTTATAAGTGCATGATTACACCTTTTATAAAGCATGTATTTCTAAACTTTTGTTATAAACCAAAGGTATAATGTATCTAGTTCCTGCGCGCTCATTAAAGGATGCCTAATATGCCTAAGAATAAACAAGCTCCATCACCAAATGATAACCACCCAGCAAAACCTGGCGCTGAACTCGTTGCACCAGAAGAGTTTAACCTTGATGATTATGCAGGGTTATCTTTCCGAGGGAAACCAATCTTGGATCTGGATGGTGTCGTTAATCAGATTGATTCTGGCAATTCCCAGCAAGTAAATGGGGGAACAATTACCTATACCTTCCTAGATCAGGGTGGCCTTATTGGACTTTATAACAATCCAAATTATGGCTTCACTGCAGCAGAGGGGCTCAATTACTTCTCCGAAGCCCAAAAAGACGCTGCTCGTGATAGTATTAATCTATGGGATGATCTGATAGCACCGTCGTTTGTAGAAAAAAATGGTAAAGGGGCCGATATCCAATTTGCCAATTCTTCTGATCCTGGGCAGGCTTACGCTTATTACCCAGAATATGACTTTACAAATGCAAAAGGGTGGAAGTTCTTTGGTGACGTCTTTATTGCTGACCCTAATATAAACTGGACAAACAACTGGTTAGATTTCAATGGGTACGGCGCCACTACTTTGATTCATGAGCTCGGCCATTCCGTTGGCCTTAGCCACCCCGGCGCTTATAACGGCGCAGGAGCAACAACATATACAGATCAAGCTGAATATGCTCAAGATAGTGAACAATATAGCCTGATGTCTTACTGGAGCCCAAGCGAAACAGGTGCATCTGTTATTAATTGGGGGTCATTCCTATTTGGTAATGCACAAACACCTATGCTGCATGATATTCTTACCGCCCAGTCAAAATATGGCGCAGACACAACAACACGTGCGGATGATACAACATATGGATTTAATGCCACAGCAGACAGGGCTGTCTATGACTTCTCTTTGAATGAATATCCTAGTCTTTCTATTTATGACGCCGGTGGTAACGATACAATTGACCTGTCGGGATTTTCAGCAAGCGTCTTTATTGATTTGCATGATGGTTCCTTCAGTTCAGCAGCACAAGCCGTGCCTGATGCAACTGAAATCAATGCTAATCGAGCTGCCCTATCTGAAATCGCTGGTTTCACGTTCAGTGATATCAGCCAAGCTACGGTTGACGGTGTTTCCGGGTCCCGTATGAATTTAGCTGATTCACAAATTGCAGCGGATACTGGTGTTTCGGGCATCCAAGCAACAGCCCTTTTTAACATAAGCATTGCTTACGGCACGGTTATTGAGAATGCAGTTGGGGGCAGCAGCCGCGACCTGCTTTGGGGGAATGATGTAAATAATAACCTGTCAGGCAATGCAGGGGATGACGTTCTTAATGGGTTTGCTGGTGCTGATACATTAAGCGGTGGAGCGGGCGCAGACACGTTCCAATTCACAAATGTAGAGACTGGTGACACGATTACCGACTTCGAATCTGGTACTGATAGTATTGATCTCTATGCTCTTGGTACACTCAGCTTTGTTGGTAGTGATGCGTTTTCCAGCACCGCTGGTGAACTTCGTTTTGCCAATGGCAAACTGGAAGGCGACCTTGACGGTGATGGTATTGCAGACCTCTCCATTACTGTAAATGGAGACAATGTACTCGCGACAGACCTAATATTAGGGTGATTGTGACGAGCCTACTTTAAGATTAAGCCCTCGGTGTCAATGCCGGGGGCTTTTTCATATTTAAAGAAACCGGGACTTCATTGCACGCTTATGGGCGCCCCCATGAACCCAAAAACAGTAGCTAAAAAGCTAAGTTCATACAGAGTAACTAGGATAAAACTAACTCCCTACCCTCACCATTGCAAAAAGAACAGACCGCGCAGTGTTGTACCAATTAATAGGTATCAATAGCTTATTCCCTTCCCTGTACGGCAATTGATAACCTGTAAGTCTAAAGAACTCAGCCCGTGAATATCCCTCCTTAAGCGCCTAACGAGTATGGGCCGCCGCGCTCAATTGCACGTTTGTATGCAGGTCTACTTTGCACTCGCTCAAGATAAGCTTTCAAATTAGGTAGTTTATCGAGCCCACCTCCCACATTTGCGGCCTCAAGTACAAATGTAGTTTGCACATCAACTGCTGAAAGCATCTTTCCCATAAAAAACTCGTTTTCACCGAGAACAGTTGCAAGGTGCCTTATATGTAGAGCAATCTCGCTGGAAATACGCGGGCCAAGCGGCGCACCAGCTTCCCCAAGTTTTCTAACATATAAGGCCATAATGAGCGGTAACATTGCTGACCCCTCTGCATAATGCATTAATTCATTATAACGGTTATAGTCAGTCGCGCTCTGTTGCGGTGCAAACTGGCCCTTCCCATAAGTCCGCGCTAAATAATCAACAGATGCTCCAGATTCAGCAATAATAAGCTCATTATCTTGCAATACAGGGGACTTTCCCAGCGGATGAATTTTCTTAAGACTTTCAGGGGCCAACCGTGTTTCTGCATCTCGTTGATGGTGTATTATTTCATACTCAACACCCAATTCCTCAAGCATCCATAAAACCCGTTGGGACCGGCTATTATTCAAGTGGTGTACCTTAATCATCTATGCATCCTTCATTTGACATAGAAGATAAGATAGGTCTCAATTACTAATTGAAAATATTTATCTTTGTAAAGGTGCCTAAGGATGCCTGAATTCACTAATCGACTTGCCACTGAAAATGATATCCCGGCCATTAAAACTTTGATGCACAGTGCTATTGACGAGCTACAGCGACCTTTTCTCACCAAGGCACAGATTGAAGCATCTCACGAGCTTATGGGCCTAGACACACAGCTTATAGAAGATCGTACATATTTCCTCATCGAGGCAGGAAATATTCTTGTTGGATGCGGCGGCTGGAGTAACCGCACTACACTTTTTGGTGCCAACCATACATCTGGCAGGGATGCAGCCCTTCTAGACCCCGCGCGATCGCCCGCCCGTATTCGTGCCATGTATACCCACCCAGAGTGGACAAGGCAGGGCATCGGTAATATTATTATGAAACTCTGCGAAGATGCCGCCCGTCATGCAGGTTTTAGCCGCGCTTCAATGGCCGCTACCCTCGCGGGTGAACCTCTTTACCGCAAATGTGGTTATGAGCCCGTTGAATATTTAGAGGCACCTACCTCAAAAGGTTCAACAGTGCCGCTGATCCGTATGGAAAAACCTCTTATTCTTTAGAGAGTAAATATACAGCGAGTGCCTTTCTTTCCTCACGAGTAATATCAGGCCGTGGCATGGGCCCAGGGGGCACCTCTAAAAGTTTTGCGAGTGCCTCTATATCATAACGTTCTTTCAGATTACTAAGACGCTTCACCTGCACCCCCAAGGGGGCCATTAACGGGTCATGGCAAGCCGCACACTCATTCGCCGAATACAAATCTGCTCCCTCAGCAATGAAAGCTGCCCTCTCAATTTCGGATAAACTAGTTAAGGGATCATTCATTTGCTTTGAATTTTCTATTGGGCTTGCCACAACTATATCACCCCACCCAATACGGTAAATGGTACCACTATAATCATCAGAAATATATATAGCCCCATCAAGCCCCTGCACAATATCAACGGGTCGACCGATCACATCTTCATCTTTCTCAAAGCCCCCTAGAAAATCTTGCTGCCTGAGAGGCCCGTCATCATTGTAATGAATTGATACAACCTTATACCCCGACAAAATGCTCCTATTCCATGAACCATGTAGAGCGACTAAGGCTGCCCCTTCATATCCGGGCGGTGTCTGTAGCGGATCCAGAAATTTGATCCCAAGCGGCGCTACATGTGCCCCAAGCCCCAACACCATTTCCTCAGAAGCCAATATTTCTGCCTCTTTTCCAGTGCCATAATCAGGGTCTACTGCTTTATTATCAAAAGTCAGTGGCCATCCGTAAAACTTTCCTTGTTCAATCTGATTTAATTCACAGTGGGGTATATCATCTCCAAGTAAATCACGTCCATTATCCGTGCCATACAACTTGCCGGTTTTAGGGTTCCAATCAAAACCAACTGTGTTTCTAAGCCCCGTAGCATAGATCATCATATCTGTACCGTCCGGCTCCATACGGAGCATTGCAGCCCTATAAGGATGATCTTCAATACAAACATTACAACTTGAGCCGATAGTTACATACAAAAGACCATCCGGGCCAAACCCGATTGTACGTGTCCGATGATTGCCCCCCGGCGGCAGTCCTCCAAAAACAAGTTCAGACTCTTCTATAGTACGTGTTTCTGCATTGAACTTTGCGCGAATAATTTGGTGTGTTTCTGCGACATATAAAAACCCACCCTTTAAGGCAAGGCCATGCGGGCTATCGAGGCCAGAGAGCAAAATCGAGCGGCCATCTGAAGCACCATCCCCATTATCATCAGCATGCAACAGAATGACATTACCTTCACGTATACTGGAAACAATAACATCACCGCGTTTCGTTGTCCGCATCATACGGGCATGAGGTACATTTTCTGCAAAAATTCCAATCCGAAAACCTTCTGGCACTTTCAATCTATGTGATAACTGCTCATCAGAAGGCGCTGCAATCTGCTTGCCCGTAAGAAAATCCCACACGGGTCCTTTAACGGCCAAGTCATCAGGCCAGAGCATCCACACCCCAAACACAGCAAATACAAGGAGTACGAATATTCCGCCCAATATTTTTTTAAACATGCCTATCCCCTACCTTTTCCCTATAGATGCTAACCTGCCTTCAAAATAACGGCAAGGATATCACTCTGCTAAAAAAAATGGTCAGCCTAATTACAGGACTGACCACAGAAGATATGCTGTCATGAAACGGGCTGTTCCTCTCGCCCAATTTCTTTATACTAAAAGCATACTGACAAATAATGTCAGGATAACCATGGTAGTTGAATATTATGAGACGATCAGACCGACTTTTTCAAATAGTAAACTATATGCAGGGGCGCCGTGTTGCTATAACCGCCCATGACATTGCAGAAGAGTTTAATGTTAGTGTTCGGACAATCTACCGCGATATTCAGGATTTAATTACTACAGGCGTGCCTATAAGCGGAGAAGCTGGCGTTGGGTACCTCATGGATAGCAGTCACTGTCTACCACCCATGACCCTCGAAGTTGGGGAATTAGAAACTCTGATGTTAGGGGCAGCTATGGTGAGCAGCTGGACAGATGAAGCCATGGCAAAGTCCGCTAAAAGTCTCGTCAATAAACTGAAAAATGTTCTTTCTGCTAAAGACCGAGAGATATTTGCGGGAACAGCCTTATTTGCTCCCCCTTCCAGCATGCAAATACCTTGGCAGGTTGATTTCTCTGCTTTTCGAGCTGCTATTAGAACGAAAAAGAAAATTGAACTTGAGTATACCGATGACAAAGGAGCTGCTACGCGCCGAAAAATCCGGCCTTTATCTATGTATTTCTTTGGCGCGACATGGCTTGTTCTTGGCTGGTGTGAACTCAGAAATGACCATAGGTTTTTCAGACTGGACCGAATGAAAACGGCTCATGAACTTGAAGATACTTTTGTGGATACACCCGAGACTAGCCTAAAAAGCTACCTGAAGCGCCATGGATATAAAGACGGCTTGCACGATTAACACCAGCTCCAACATTCTGCTTTGCACGCAGAGTTCTTAAACTATTCAACAGTCCAAGTTTGGCCCGTATAGATCATATCCTTTAGGGTTTTCTTGCCTCTAAAAGCATCTACCTGAGCAACAACTGCTTCCGTGTATGATTGCGGCGCTTGCTCAGCATATAGCACGCCCATTGCAAGCGGTTCGTTTGCCTTACCACCAAGCTCAGCCAGCATACGGGCTAGCTGTAAGTTGGTTTCATCATGGACAAGGATATCATCTTCAGTGATGCCATTTTCACCGATGACAACAGCCTCAAGCGCAAAAGAAGACTGATTAAAGCGAATGCCTTTATCCTTGTCCTTACCGAACAACATCTTTTCGCCGTTTTCCAGCAAAAGCTGTTTATCAGCAACCACATCTTTATCGGTTACGTTCGCCCATGTGGCGTCATTATAAACAATACAATTTTGAAGAATTTCTACAAAAGACGCGCCTCTAAATTGATGCGCGCGCGTGAACACCCCCGGCATGTGCTTCTGCGCCGTGTCCACCGTGCGGGCAGCAAAACGTGCTCCTGCACCCAGTGCGAAACTTATCGGGTTTAAGGAGGGATCAATCGAACCTTGTGGCGTCGACGGTGACCGGGTTCCCACATCGGATGTTGGTGAGAACTGCCCCTTGGTTAGGCCGTATATCTTGTTATTAAAAAGAAGGATATTCAGGTCCACATTCCGACGTAGCACATGGAGCAAATGGTTACCCCCAATAGATAAACCATCGCCGTCACCCGTAATGAGCCATACATCAAGGTTTGGGTTCGCTAGTTTTACCCCTGTGGCAACCGCAGGAGCGCGGCCATGAATTGTATGAAATCCATATGTATCCATATAATATGGAAACCGGCTAGAACAGCCAATACCAGAGACAAAAACCGTATTCTCACGCGTGACCCCAAGATCTGGCAATGTACGCTGCAAACACTTCAGAATTGCGTAATCCCCACACCCTGGGCACCAACGTACTTCCTGGTCACTTGTGAAGTCTTTTATTGTCAATTTTTGCGGCGCTACTGACATATCATTCATTGGCTTCACTCCCTAGTTTGCTGTTTCAGCACGAATAGCATCCAGAACTTCCTGAATTTTAAACGGCTGTCCAGAGACTTTATTGAGCGGCTTTGCATCAATAAGGAATTTATCTCGCAAGACTGTTTTAAGCTGCCCTGTATTCATTTCAGGTACAAGTATCTTGCTAAACCCCTTCAAGAGTATCTCTAGGTTTGCAGGGAAAGGATTAAGGTGACGTATGTGAATATGGCTTACACTAACACCATCTTCCCGCGCTATTTTCACGGCTTCAGAAATCGGCCCAAAAGTTGAACCCCACCCAACAACAGCAAGCATACCCCTTTCACTACCCTGATGAATCTCTTGCGCAGGAATATCATGCGCAATATTTGCGATTTTATTCATACGGGTATCTGTCATCTTTTGGTGATTTTCAGGGTCATAGGAGATATGGCCAGAATCAAAGTCTTTCTCAATACCACCAATACGGTGCTCTGTACCCGGAGTGCCCGGTTTTGGCCAGTGCCGGGCAAGCGTTGTTTTATCCCGTGAGAAAGGGCTAAAGGCCTCTCCCCCGGCTGGTGCTTTCGCATATGTGACATGAAATGGCTCAAGTGCATCAAGATCAGGCAACGCCCATGGCTCCGCAGCATTAGCAATAAAACCATCAGTTAAGAGCATGACAGGTGTCATATATTTAACCGCAAGGCGAATTGCCTCTATTGCCACCTCAAAACAATCACCAGGACTACGAGTGGAAATCACGGGCAATGGTGCGTCACCATTACGTCCGTAAATGGCCTGATACAAATCAGACTGTTCCGTTTTTGTAGGCATCCCTGTTGACGGCCCCCCGCGCTGACAGTTCACCACAAGAAGAGGTAGTTCTGTCGAAATCGCAAGACCCAGCGCTTCACCTTTCAGAGCTATCCCTGGCCCAGATGAACTCGTTACCCCCAGTGAGCCCGCATAGGAAGCCCCCAGCGCCGCACAAATGGCCGCTATTTCATCTTCTGCCTGGAAAGTCACAACACCAAGTTCTTTCATGTTAGACAGGGTGTGCAAAATAGGGGATGCCGGTGTGATTGGGTAACTACCCAGCACAATCGGCAGATTAGCAAGCTCGCCGCCCTGTGCAATCCCCCATGAAATGGCTTGGCTTCCTGTTACCGTACGGTAAAGCCCAGGTTCACTTTGCGTAGCTCCAATTTGATAGCGTTTAAAATGAACCGCCAGTTCTGCGGTTTCACCAAAAGCATGCCCAGCATCCAGCGCGGCAATATTAGAGGCTGCAATTTCGGGTTTTTTAGAAAATTTTGCCTTTAACCAGTCAGCGACAGGTTCGCGTTTGCGGCTAAACATCCAGAGCATAAGCCCGAGCGTCCACATATTTTTACAACGAAGGGCATCTTTATTACCAAGGCCATGCTCTTTAACCGCTTCGAGTGTCAGTCTTGAAATATCAAGTTCAATAACCTGATAGTCTTCCAGCATGGGTGTTCCAATAGGGTTATCTTCATACCCTGCTTTTTGTAGATTTCTTTTCGTGAAAGAACCGGAGTCTAATACAAGCATGCCACCTGCACGTAAGTTCTTTAGATTCACTTTCAACGCCGCAGGGTTCATTGCGACAAGCACATCAGGCTCATCACCAACAGTTTTAATGGACTTAGCGCCAAAATTAATCTGAAACGCGGAAACACCAAATGTGGTACCAACTGGTGCCCTAATCTCTGCAGGAAAATCAGGGAAAGTTGCCAAATCACTGCCCGATAAAGCCGTTGAGCTAGTGAACTGGCTACCTGTCAACTGCATACCATCACCACTATCACCAGCGAACCGCACAACAGCTGATTCTAAAACCTGTATATCAGAAGACATATTTTATAGTCCTTTAAGCAGCGAAGCAGTCATGTTTTGTTATTCGTTAGTTTTAGCTTTTTCAGCCCATCAATCAATTTAAACCCGCTAAATGGAAAAATATAGTAATATTTTCTATTTTATCGCATTAAAAAGACTTTTAATAATATTAAATTCTATTTAAACACCTTAAAAGAAATTTAAAACCATACTTTAGCGTTACCCCCGAACCGATCGCATTAAAACAAACTCTTCCGCACTAGAGGGGTGCACAGCAACTGTTGCATCAAATTGTGCCTTTGTTAGACCCGCCTTCACTGCAATACCTACACCCTGAATGATTTCAGCAGCATCCATACCAATCATATGAGCCCCCACAACAATGTCTGTTTTTCTATCGACAATTAACTTCGTAAAAGCACGCTCATCAGACCCACCAAGAGTATGTTTCATCGGCCTAAAATCGGATACATAAACATCTATATCTGCATATTTCTCCCTTGCTTGCGCCTCGGTTAAACCAACAGTTCCAATCGGCGGCTGCGAGAAAACTGCCGACGGAATAGCATCATGTTCAGGTGATGTTCTTGCATTCCCAAATTCAGTAAGCGCAAAAGCATGCCCTTCTTTGATGGCAACAGGTGTCAATTGTACCCGGTCAGTTACATCGCCAACCGCAAAAACACTATCCACGTTTGTTTTACCGTAAGCATCAACCTTAACCGCGCCATTAGATGCAAGCTCGACCCCTACAGCTTCCAGTCCAAGACCTTGCGTATTTGGAGAACGCCCGGTGGCATACATGACCGCATCCGCCTCAAGAGTGTCGCCGTCTGTTAAGGTCAATGATATGCCAGACTTTGTCTTTGCAATAGAAGTCACATTCACACCCGTTCGAAGGTCAATACCTTTTTTCTGCATTTCATCTGTAAGCTGGCCTCGTAAGTCATCATCAAAACCCCGTAGGATTTTTTCACTACGGTATAGCTGGATCACTTCGCTGCCCATACCGCGGAAAATACCCGCAAATTCCACTGCTATATACCCGCCCCCTACAATGACAATTCGCTTGGGTAGTTCGTCAAGATGCAGAGCCTCATTAGATGTGATCGCATGCTCAACACCTGGCACATCCGGCATAGCAGGCCATCCACCAACAGCAACAAGAATTTTGCTAGCTGTGTATGTCTTTTCACCCACACGTATAGTATTGGGTCCCTCAAGGGTGGCACGACCATTAATAATTTCAACCCCCGCCCCTTTAAGGGTTTTGATATAAAGACCATTCAGGCGGTCAATTTCTATATCCTTGCTTGCAATTAGTTTTTTCCAGTCAAAACTGTACTTCCCAATGGACCAACCATAGCCCTCTGCAGTTTCAAATTCTTCCGCAAAATGGCTAGCATAAACCAGTAGCTTCTTGGGTACGCAGCCCCGAATTACACAAGTCCCCCCCACACGGTATTCTTCAGCGACCGCAACCTTGGCACCAAAACCTGAGGCAATCCTGCTGGCGCGCACACCGCCTGACCCCGCACCTATTACAAATAGATCATAATCAAAACTCATGTAATGCCTCCAGTTTTCTTGTTTTCTCGCTAAAACTATATAAAGACGGGACACCCCTGAACCAATGGTCCTCTTAGTCACAATAATATGATCAGCAAGTTTGCTGTATATTAAACACCTATAAACATTGGCCGAAAGGATAAAGTCACCTAATTTAAGTATCAAATCATATGGAGGGTAATAATGGGACCGCTCACGGGTATTCGGATTATTGAAGTTGTTGGTATTGGGCCAGGTCCTTTCGCAGGCATGATGCTCGCTGATATGGGGGCAGAGGTTATTGCAGTAAGCCGACCCGGCCCTCCTTCACTTACCGACTTGCCCATTGATATCAATAAGCGAGGAAAACGTTCTGTTACTCTTGATTTGAAATCACCTGCCGACAAAGAGAGTTTTTTGAAACTATGTGAAACTGCCGACGGCCTTTTTGAGGGCTTTCGCCCCGGCACAATGGAAAAACTAGGTCTTGGCCCCGATGTAGTAGCCGAGCGCAATAAACGTCTTGTTTATGGCCGCATGACGGGTTGGGGGCAAACAGGGCCCCTTGCCAAAACGGCCGGCCATGACATCAACTATATAGCACTCTCTGGTGCCTTGCATACTATTGGCCCTGCTGGTGCACCGCCGGCAGTCCCCCTTAACCTAATTGGCGACTATGGAGGAGGGGGCATGATGCTCGCATTTGGCATGGTGTGTGCCCTGCTCGAAGCTAAAACATCTGGCAAAGGACAAACGATTGACGTAAGTATGGTTGAAGGCTCCTCGGCCCTTATGTCCATTTTTTATTCTTTAAGAGCCAGCGGCCTATGGGCAGGTGAACGGGGCAATAACATGTTAGACGGCGGTGCACACTTTTATGGTACTTTCGAAACGTCAGATAAAAAGTATGTAAGCCTCGGCGCAATTGAGCTGCCTTTTATGCAAATCTTCGTTGAAAAGGCAGGCCTCAATTCGAGCTGGCTATCAGATCACATGAATCCAACAAAATGGCCTTCCCTCAAAATCGAAATGAAAACCATTTTTAAAAGCAAACCTTTAAAAGCATGGAAAGCACTTCTTGATGGAACCGATGCGTGTTTTGCTCCTGTCCTTCCTTTCTATGAGGCCCATAATCATCCGCACAATCAAGACCGAGAAAGTTTCGTCGAAATTGATGGCGTGATACAGCCAGCACCCACACCTAAATTCAGTCGCACTAACCCTGCCATAAAAAATGGCCCTGCCATAAAAGGCGCAGACACAAAAGCTGTCCTTGAAGAGTTAGGCATAATAACCAAAAATTAAAGCTTTGTTGCCTCAAGTGCACCCAGAGCACGCATTCTTGCTTTCTGTCTATTTAAGATTGGGAAGGGGTATGTCTTGCCAAGCTCTATACCTGCCGTTTTCAGCACCGCCTGCGGGGCGTCAAAAGGCTTATGAATATAAGCGTTCGGTAACGCTGAAAGCTCCGGCAGAAATTCCCTAATATATTGACCTTCTTTATCAAATTTTTCGCTCTGTAATATCGGATTAAAAATCCGAAAATAAGGCGCAGCATCAGCCCCGCACCCTGCCACCCACTGCCAGCCAGCCGCATTGTTTGCAACATCTGCATCAACAAGCGTATCCCAAAACCATGCCTCACCCTCACGCCAATGCCAAAGCATATCTTTCACCAAAAAGGACGCCACAATCATGCGAACTCTGTTATGCATCCACCCTGTCTGCCAGAGTTGTCGCATCCCGGCATCAATGATTGGAAAGCCCGTTTTCCCCTCTTGCCATGCCTTTAAGAGCAGCCCCTGACCTTGCTGCCATGGGAACCGTTCAAACTTTGGCTTTAAGGGTTGTGCAGGCATATGTGGGAAATGGTATAAAAGATGGTTATTGAATTCTCGCCACCCAATTTCCCGGATAAATGACGTAATGTTTTCTACAGCCGCGGGTCTTTTATCTAACACATTTTTGGCCTCAAAATAGACACGGCGCGCACTTATCTCGCCATTTGTTAGATAGGGCGATAAGCGTGATGTCGCCTCCTTTGCAGGGACGTCCCGGCCAATTTTATAGTGATCAACAATACCACCAAGGAACATATCCAACCGCTCATGAGCGGCTATTTCACCAGGCTGCCATATACGAGCTAACGGCATAGCCCATGATGCAGGGCATGGTTCAAAACTAAGATCCGAAATATCAAGACTCACAGGCCACTTGTCAGGGGCAATAATATTCACTGGTGGGTTGACGGGTGTGCCCGTGATTAAACCTTTAGCCGTGCGCCAAAAAGGGGTAAAAACCTCATATGGTTTTCCCGTTTTTGTCTGAATGTGTTCAGGTTCAATAAGCAAATTCCCTGTGAACCGCCTACAACTGCCTCCTTGACTAATGCACAAGTCATCAATATCTGCTTCACTTTCACGCGCCCAGTGTTCATAACTCCGCGTTAAATGTACAATGCTTGCCCCTGTTTCTTCTAAGAGGGCCTGGACAACCCTTAAAGTTATACCTTTTCGTATGATCAGTGCTGAACCGAGGGAGGTTAACTGCTTTGAAAGCTCTTTCAGTGACTTCAATAACCACCAACGCCGTGCTGCGCCATAAGGCCTTGTACCCACCGTTTCTTCGTCTAATATATAAACCGGGATAACGGGCACACCCTCAGCACACGCGGCGCTTAAGGCCGGGTTATCATCTAACCTTAACGTGTTGGTCATTAAAATAACTATAGGTTTCATACGACCTCTATATGGATATTCATACTACAAGGTGTCACAGCTCCATAATGCGGTCGAGGTCTTTTGGTAAGGGTTTTGGTTTTTCTAACAAAGATATACCAATAAAGAGGATCATACTTGTTAGCATCGCAAGAAACCCTGAAGAAATACCGTAAGGGATTTTAACCTGAAATAGTTGCACCGAAAAATTAATCACTAGGCTCGTACTAATTGCCGTAACAGCCGCACGGGCTGATGCCTGTTTCCAATTCAGGCCAATCATTACTACAGGCACAAGAGCCGCTGCAAAAGTCCCCCACCCAAAAGCACCAAGCAGAGCAACAAGTTCATCATTTTCATAATAGCTATAAAGGGCAAACCCAGCAGCCACTGCAGAAAGTCCAACCGTGGCCACCCGTGCCCAGAACAGCTCATTGTTAAGCGATCTCCCCCGCACCGCCTTTGGAATATCATGAATGATTGCTGCCGCACCAATATTAAGGAAACTATCTGCCGTTGACATAATCGCTGCAAACAAGCCTGCAAAAACAATCCCTGCCAAAAGCGGGTGCGCATATGTACTCAAAAAAGCAGGGGCTGCTTCATCAGGTGAACCAAGAGGGCTGGCCATATCCCCCAGAACGAGTGCACGCATAACCATACCAACCGACACCCACAGCATGGCCGCAATGACATACCCAAAAACCGTCATGGGCAGTATAATACGGTTATCAGAAAGCTTACGGTTCATCATCATTTTGGTTGCCACATGGGGCTGACCAGCAAGCCCAAGGCCAAACAAGAAAAACCATGTCAGAGATGCCATCATACCAAGAGTACCAAACGGCATGATATCTTCACCGTCATGGGCAAGCATCATCTCACTGACTTCATTTAACCCACCGTCAAACACATGAGCAGCCGTGATTACCACAAGTGCACCCGAGATAATCATAACAATGCCCTGCACAAGGTCCGTATAGACCGAGGCAATAATTCCCCCTGTTACACAGTAAAAAATCAAAACAGCCGATGACACAACAACACAAGTAAACAAACTGATCTCAGCAAACATCTCTGTGCCAGAAAGTAGGCTTTGCAACACAAGAGCCATTGCTAATATCTGGGTTGCCAGATACCCAAGAACGCCCAGAAGTATTGTACCTGCGCTTAAAAGGCGCGCTGTTTCGCTACCGTAACGAGCAAATACCACATCAGGCAGTGACATGGTATCCCGCACTTCTGCAATCATTCGAATACGCTTTGAAACTAGATAATAGCCTGTTGCAAAACCAAGAGCCGAACAAACAGCCATCCAGACAGACGACATGCCGGTCGCATACACAAGTCCCGGCCCCCCTACAAACCCAAATCCAGAAAGTGTAGACGAAAAAACCGCCATGCTAACAATAACAGGCCCCAGACCGCGCCCGGCGACAAAAAAATCACCTGCTGTTTTAGTACGCTTCATGGCCCACAAACCGACCCCTATACAGATGAGCAAATAAATAAAAACCGACCCGAGGATAATTTCCTGACGCATCGCTTCCACTATGTGCCTCCTGCTTCTGGTCCATCGGTTTTCATGCTAGTGACAAGCTCTTGAAATGCTTTTTCATCGTCGGGGTGCAGAAAATACCGCCTGAACGCAAAGACATACAGTAAGTCGAACATAACAAACCCACTCCAGACCCCCCATAGGAACCAGTTTGTTGGCACAGGAAAACCAAACACTACCTCAGTAACTCCCGTCACATGATAGCTTTCATAGCTAGAAATCAAGCTATACCAAACAAAAAGGGCATACCCGGTTGCTGTTGCGAACAAGCTATATAAAAGCTTGTCTCTTCTATGCTCAGGCACACCCAGAAACAAAAGGCTAGCCGCAAGTAAAATAACACATACCTGAAAGTAAAAAGGGGCCTGGCCGATCGTTGTTAACCGCTCTGCGCCGTTACCACCAACCTTCAATCCCGCAACAGAATCATGCGCCATGCCTGCAGCATTCAAGGGTGGGTCACTTGCTAGGATAAAAACTATAATGCCCGCAATTACTAGCAAAAGTATAAAAATGATATGAATTGGTTTCAAGTTTCTGGTCTCCCCTCCAGTTGAAAAGGAGACTAGTGGTGTTTCTGTAGCAGGGTCAAGGGATAGAATTTAATTTTTCAACATTTGTTGAATTTTATCCTACTTAGGCTTCATCCAAACGCCCCCGCTTTCAATGCGATTAACCCACTAAGAGCAAGGACAAGATCATAAGCCTTTTCGATCTCGTCAAATATCTCACGGTGCACTTGTCCATACCCGGCAGATGCTCCACCTTCGTATGTTGTTTCTTCGCCGAACTCTTCATCATTGTTTGCAAGGGCGGCTTCTGGGAATATTTTGCGCAGCTGTGATAGTGTATCTGGCACCTCAAGGTGTAAAAGTTCAACAAGCAACTCTTCGAGAGAGATATCAAAACGACTACTAAAGCGCGGAATATCCATTGCTTTCAGGAATATATATTGGATCAGCCCAATACGTATTTGGTGCAAATCAAAAAGTTCAGCGTCAGGCGCTGCCGTCTTCAATACAGAGACATCACAGTCTTCTGCCAAACAATCCCTCAGTGTGCTTGCATCCCGGCGTAATTCACGAATACAGGCATCCACACTGTCACTTTCAAAAAGCCCTTCAATCAGTTTTGATAACCGTCTCAACTGCGCACGTTGATCAACTGATTTTGTGCCATCAAGACGGTCAAGCCAATACCCTGGACTGAGTAGTTTTGCGTACGCCTCAATCACCCCAACATCAGAACGAGCAAGACCATTTAACGCCATGCTAGTGACCATCTGAAGACGCGGGCTTGCTGCGTGTATAGTATTAAATTGATCGGGCGACCGGCCCATAGCTGTCCCTAGCCCTGCACAACTGTTTGCCAAATACCCTAATTGCTGCAAAACTGCGTTATGCGGAATTGCCCGAATTTGAGAAATACGCTCCAAGCGTTGATGCACTGCACTGCCACCCTGCCGCCTTAATGAACGTGATCCTGTTGGAAACAAGAGGCTACGACCAATAGAATCAATAAGGCGTATATATCCCTTGTGAGATGTTAAAGCATCCTGATACTCAACCAAGGTCAGGAAGAAATCAAGCGACCAACCTTTTTCATCATACATGCGATCTTGCGAAGCAGAGTAATCCGCAAATCGAACCTCTAAAAAATCTGTAAGGGTAGCAAGGGCAGTATCCTCAGCCAGAAACCACAAAAAACCCTCTCCGCCCTGAAAACTCACTTCATGTTTTTCAGGCCTGCCAAGCGTAGCGAGTTGCTCTCGCACACGAGGGGGATGGGTATAGAGAAATCGTTTTTTCAAGTTCTCAGGAAAAGCGCCACGCCCAACAGACTCGCCGTGTGTATCAAAAAATAGTAATTGGACATCACCGAGCCCCCGTTGTTTCCATAACCGGATAAGGCGCAGTTTAAAGCGTTCAATAGCCAATGTTGCCGCGGGTTGACCAATATAGCGTCCCGAATCTGAGAACCCTAACTGCAAACAAAACCGCCCTTGCGCTTTTACATAGGCCAAAAAGTGCGCGTTATCGAGTAGCTCGGCAATAACCCGGTCGCCACGTTGCAATCCAACGGCCGTTTCAAAAAGTGGTGATATTTCGACATGATCTTCAACACCAAATAACTTGGCGTAATAAAGAGCCGTAAGAAGGGTAAAAGGAGTGTCTGACTCTGCAACCAACATCCGTATGCGTGTCGCTGAATCAAAATGTTTCATAAACTGAGCCGCTAACATAAATACCCGCCGCGCGGTTGTTTGCTCTGCTGCGAGTGTACCATAATGAATTTTTTTCGGCTTTACTGTCTCAATTTTCTCTGAAACAGCGGCCAAAAAATGACGTCGCATTGCACTTTGATCAGGTGACTTTGTTAACTGAATTTCAGGGCTGATTGCGTTATGAAGCTGTGCTGCATTTAAGCGAAAATGAATATGCGATAGCCCAAGTCCGACTGTACGCCACTCAGTATAAAGAGTAGCCGCTGCACGCCAGCTAGTGTGTGGCAAGTCAAGGGCAAGTAAATATTCAAACGCAGCGTTGATATTTTTAACGGCCAACTCTTTTCGTGCTTGATTCTTAACGGCCAGCTGGTTCCATTCACCAAGGCCTGAGGGGCTGTTTTGATGTTCTTCTAATTTTTTAGCGCCAAGTTCGAAACACGTCTTTAATTCCTCGAACCCTGAACGCACAGTAGTGGCATAATCTGTCGCTTCCACATCATCAAAAGACAAGGCCTCACATAAACTCAAACATTCCACCAGCCCTGCAAGAGCTGAACGGTACCGGAAGATTAATCCTAGTGACCAATCAATGTCTGTACGGCCATCAAGGTCAAACCCGACCCAACTAGCAACTGTTGCTAGTTTTGGGCGTAGGTTTTTGTATTTAGTTGGGTAAAGAATGGCCGCACGATCAAAAATTACTTCATAAAAACGTCGCAGCGATCGACGGATATTGGATACAGCCACCCGAGCATACTCAAGTTCTTCGTAAAGAGTCGGCGATGTAAGGGGATGAACAGTTGCAACTTTTATATGCTGCGTAGCCTCTGCTGTGTCTTTACCTTGTGCCAAGGCATTTAAATATTTTCCAGCATAATCCCATGCGTCACCCGACAGTGAGAAGGTGGGGTGTGCCGTGACAACAAAGCCCGCAACATCATCTTCTACTTTTGCTTTGAACTCACTATATGGGAGCCGAGTACCTCCTGAATCTGTTGCCAATCCATCTACAAGTTTTTCTAACCTGTTTATATTTTCTTTCGCTGTCACAGCTGTCCACTGTGCCGCCAAATTCTGTAGCCGTGCGTCAAGGCAGCGTTTACTACGGCTGCCTAAATCCTTCTCCAAAACATCAAGGGTTCTGGTGCCATCAATCAAGCCCTCAGCAATTTCATACGCCGCTGCTAAATGCTGACGTCTGGTTTCACCACTATGCTGTATTGATTCTTCAACCATATAACCCTCGATATTTCTTGAAACCAGAAAATGACAACGCTGTCATTTTAATGTATAGCTGAAAAAATTGGTAATGTCATCTTGCTAAATATACCGGCGAAACCTCAAAGCTACAGAATATCGCCCATACCTATAAAGGCGATACCAGGTTGAGCAGCCAAGGAGATAATAACTAAACCGTGAAACCTTATTATTTATGCCCCAACAACATCTGTACTACGGCGTATTCGCTCATCATGATCGCGGGAAATCTGTTCCGCATAGGCAATTGCGCTGCGGTAAGGCTCTTCTACGTTTAAGACATCATCATAGGATACGCTAATACGTTTTATCTTCGTATGAATACGCCACCCAGCCTCAGTTTTAAATAAATATAACGGCATATCTGCTGTTGAAACTATGACATAGGGTATCGGAGATGTAATTGCCGTACGTCTTGAATAACGAGGATAGACAAAGCTACAGCTTGTAAAGTCACGCGGGCCATAAAGGCCACCAATGATACAATCCGTATAGCTTGTATCCCGCACAGAAGCATTTTGAAAATCTGTGCAGGTTAAGTTGCAAGAAATAAATTCACTGGCATCAATATCACACGCACGAAACTTAGCGCCAGAAAAGTCACACTTAAAAAATATAGCGCCAGAGATGATCAATAAATGAAATTGTGCTTCATTAAAATCACAATTTACAAAAATTGTGTCTGACCAATTTAAAATACTTTTAATTTTGAGCGCACTAATATTTTCCTGAGCAAATTGCTCTCCCATTATTAATTTATGGGAAGGAAACATGTTAGTTAAAGTTTTTAGATCCATAGCACCCGAGACCAGACTTAAATAACCAATTGAAATACCCCTACTTCAATTGGTTGATAATGACTCTCATAATATAAATCGTAAAGCTTTGCTTAAAATTTTAACTAAAATTTAACAATGTCGTTAAACGTGTACCTTAAAAAAAGAATTTATTCAGTATCAATTAATTCCCTTGGAAAACAGTAAAAATTTTATCCGTATTGGCACAAATACTTAAAAAAGTCTATTAGTAACACCCCTAAACTCAACTTAAGGGAGAATTATTTTTCTGGTATTTTGCTGCTTTATAGAAAATTTCTTGTAAGTAAACAATAAAGCCAACAATCTCACATGACAGTTGGCTTTATAATAGTTTCAAAAAAAACATTCCGAATCAAGAATGATTAGACGTGTAAACCTTTAACTTGCGCAGCACTCATACCAAGGGCTGATACAACACCGTTGAAGAAATCCACCTCAAAAGGGCTGACTTTATCATCAGCTTTAATCACGCGCGCTAGTGATTTCACAATCATTTGACGATCAACAAGTTCAATTTTACTACTTGCTTTAGCAAGGTATTTTTCAAGCGTTGCTTCTTTGTAAAGGTCAGAAATTGCAGCCACACGAATTTCTTTATGGGTTACTTCAGTGCCCACAACTTCTTTAAAGATTTTTTGCACTGTTTCCACCTCAATGGAGCCAATGTTTGAATCTGCACACGTTGCCCGTGCTAGTGTTAGTAACAACACTTCTTCAACCAAGTTTTTCTTTTTTGAAACATCCAGCACGGAATCACCGCCGCTCAGAAATTCAATAATATGATCGAAACTCACGATGCCCATACATCCCCTCCCACTATTCTGATCCATATTCAGGCACATATAAGTTGCTCCCAAATATACTTATGTTCTCAAATACAGCCTTGCCGCAAGTTCTCAAAGCTAAACTTTTTACTTATTCAGGATATTACACCTAAAATCTGAAGATAAACTTACTCTATACAAAAGGCCGAAATTTTCTAATGTTATTAAGGCATACCAAACTCTCGAGTACAAGCAACAGCTTTTCGCCATTTAGTGTATTTTTGCCGACTTTTACCTTTAGCGTCTTTAGCTTTAAAGGCCGTCTGTAGTTTCCATTTCTCTTGAATATCTGCCAGAGATTGGAAAAGCCCAAGCTGTAACCCAGCCAAATAAGCAACGCCCAGAGCCGTTGTCTCCATCACCACAGGCCTCTCAACAGAAAATCCAAGTAAATCGGCCAAAAATTGTAAAAACCAGTCATTACTAACCATCCCACCATCTACTTTAAGAGCTTTTGGCCTCACACCATCCTCAGCCATTGCATCAAAAAGGTCTGCTGTTTGAAAGCAAACTGCCTCCAACGTCGCTCGAACGAGTTCAGCGCGCCCAGTAGCTCTTGTCATACCAAAAATACTTGCTCTTGCACCCGCATCCCAGTAAGGCGCACCTAAGCCCGTAAAGGCTGGCACCATATAAACACCTTCTTCAGCTTCTTTCGCTAACTGCTCTGTTTCAGAGGCGTGGTTTATAATATTAATACCATCTCTAAGCCACTGTACAGCAGCCCCTGCCATAAATATTGAACCTTCAAGGGCATATGTTGTTTTGCCTTGCAACCGGTAAGCCACTGTTGTCAAAAGGCGGTTATTAGACTGTATCTTCTGCTCTCCTGTATTTAGCAATACAAAGCACCCTGTTCCGTATGTGCTTTTAATATCCCCAATCGCAAAACAACACTGCCCAATAGTTGCCGCTTGTTGGTCTCCTGCAACCCCTAAAATCGGTATTGATCGTCCAAATATATCAGGGGCTGTCGCCCCAAAATCCGCGGCACAGTCAAGCACTTCTGGCAAAAGAGTATCTGGCACATTAAACATGTCTAAAAGTTCGCGGTCCCAATCTTGTGTTTCAATATTAAACAAACTGGTCCGGCTAGCATTTGTGGCATCTGTTACATGGCACGCGCCGTCTGTAAGACGGTTAATAAGGAAGCTATCAACGGTTCCAAACGCTAGCTCACCTCTTTCAGCCTTCTTACGTCCCCCCTCTACATGGTCTAAAATCCAAGCGATTTTTGTTGCTGAGAAATATGGGTCTAGCAATAGACCTGTTTTCGCCTGAATGGTTTGCTCAAAGCCCTTGTGACGTAGAGCATCGCATACTGGTGCCGTTCGCCTATCTTGCCAGACAATAGCATTATAAATAGGTTTACCTGACTGTTTATCCCAAACAATCGTAGTCTCACGCTGGTTTGTTATACCGATGGCAGCCACATGAAAGCCCGCAGCTTCTGCCTCTGAAAAAGCCCTCTGCGCACTATCAAGCGACGTCGCCCATAACGCTTCCGGGTCATGCTCTACCCAACCGTCATTTGGATAAATTTGTGGAAATTCCTGCTGCGCAACGGCAATAACCTCACCTTTTTGCGAAAACACAAGTGCTCTGCTACTTGTTGTCCCTTGGTCAATTGCCAGAATAGCAGTTTTTTCAGTCATCCTTATCCCCACACCAAATTATATAAATAGCAAATTAGCACAGGTTTTCATTCCAGCAAGCACTCCTTTAGCCATTACTATGCCCCAAATAACCCGTCGTTTCTCAACCGAGACTTTGAAATCTCTTGACAGTGATATACCTATTAATAGATAGGTATATCACTGTCTGTCGGAATACAACATGGAGGAAGAAATGTACGAAGGACTTTATTGGTTAACTCTAACCGCTTTATTCACCAGTTTTATCTGGGCGGTATATGTATTAAATCGGTTTGCAGCTGTGGGTATTTTTGAAACCCTTGGAAACCCAAAAGCCGGTTGGCCAGCTCTTGCTGAATGGGCACAGCGAGCGAAAGCTGCGCACACCAATGCAATAGAAAATCTTATTGTTTTCGCACCTATGGTTTTGGTCGCTACAATTTTACCAAGTGATAATCTGCACCAAACGGTAGGGTACCTTGCAGAAATATATTTCTTTGCTCGGGTAGCTCACTTTATCACATACACTCTTGGTATTGCTTACGTTCGTACTCTTGCCTTCTTGACAGGCGTGTATGCACAAATAGCCCTAGCCGTTTCTATTTTAATGTCTTTCACAGCATAGAAAGACTTAAGCATGCAGAAAACTATAGTCGTTGGTGGCGTTGGGGCTAACTCTGGCTTCAGTGAATCACTCATAAAAGTACTTACGGAGCACGGTTACGCCGTGCTCGCCCTCGCACGGACCCCAAGTGGGAAAGCCACCTTAATAGAAAATTATAAAGATCATTCTCAGGTGGTTTTTAAGTGGCTTGATATTTCTGACAGAACACAGCTTTCAGAAGCCCTCACCTATGCTGAGCAACACCTAGGCCCTCTTGCTGGGTATATTCATAATGCTTCAACGCCGATATTAAAGCCCTTCTTGGAGACGTCTCTGGATGATTATGTGTCTTGCTGGGAAACAGCAGTAAGAACAGCAGTTTCCGCATCACAGGAGATCATTCCTCGCCTTTTGTCTGTAAACGGTGGTGCGATGATTTTTATGGGTGCTACAGCTTCAGTTAGAGGCAGTGCAAATGCCGCCCCTTTTGCCACATCAAAGTTTGCGCTTCGAGGGCTTAGCCAATCCCTTGCCCGTGAATTTGGGCCGATGGGCATTCATGTTGCCCATTTGGTTATTGATGGCATCATTACTGGTAAGCGTGCGCAATCTCAGTTCAACATGAAAGAAGCAGATTGCATTAATCCTGACGACTTAGCCCAAACCTGTATATCTCTGATGCAGCAACCACAATCCTGCTGGACCCATGAATTGGATTTACGTCCTGCCCATGAAAAATTCTAGGAGAGGTATTTTGTGCTTCAATATGAACCGACACGAACCTGCGGCTGTTTCATTCTCTGTAGAGGACTGGACGCCATCGCCTATTGCTGGCGTTCACCGTATCAGACTGGAACGTGCCGGTGCTGAAAGCGGTTGGACAACAAGCATCGTGAAATATGACCCCTTGTCTAAATTTCACCAACATAGCCACCCCAACGGGGAAGAGCTATTCATTCTTGATGGTGTTTTTTCAGACGAAAATGGTGATTATCCCAAAGGCACTTATATTAGGAACCCAGACCCTTCACCTCATAGCCCCTTCAGTAAAGAGGGATGTATTTTGTTGGTGCGTCTTTGTCAAATGAACCATAATCAGCTACAGAAAGTCATTATTAAGCCCAATTCGAGACCTTGGATATTGTCAGAAAGGGGGTATCATTTTAAACTTTTATATCAAGACTCATATGAAACTGTAGAAATACAAAAACATATAGCTTACACACCTTTTTTAATCGACAGCGGTGATATGGTAATATTACAAGGTAACATCTCAATGGATGGTCAAATACTTCCACCCTTTTCATGGGCACGCAGCCCTAACAGCAAAGAGTTTCAGGCAACCAGCCCAACAGACGCTGTTATTTTAGTTAAGAAAGGCCATCTGGAATAACTTGCATGTGCAGTACCTCAGAAAAAATTATGAACCTGGCTCAAGATTACATCCAGATACGAGGATATAATGCTTTTAGTTACAAAGACCTAGCTCAAGACCTAAAGATTAAAACATCAAGCATTCATTATCACTTTCCAAAAAAAGAAGATCTAGGCGTTGCCATTACGCGGCGGTATACTGAAAAATGTATAGAATTCTATGGCGGCGAAGTCCCTCTTGAAGGCAATCATCTTCAACAATTTAAAACATACCTCCAGCCTTTCATCATGGCCTCTGAATCAGGTATGAAGATATGCCTTTGCGGCGCCCTGAGTGGTGAAGGACTAAGTTTACCCCAGGCCCTACAAGCAGAAGTTTTTCAATTTATTACCTACCAGGAGAGATGGTTAGCAAGCCTCCTTGATAGTGGTCAAAAAGCCGGCATCTTTAGTTTCAAAGGTAGTGCTGAAGCAATGGCTCTCGTGACTTTCAGTACTCTTCAGGGCGCTTTAACAATTTCACGTGCAAAAAATGATCGCACCCATTTTGATATTGTTGTCAAAGCAATAGAAAGAGCGATTTTAATTCAACCCCCTGTATAGAACGCCACTAAGAGCCCTATTTAGAATACAATAAGAGCGATCATATTAACCGATGCTCTTATTGTAAAAGGCGGCCTCCGCAAAAAAAGGCGGCGCCAATGGCACCGCCTTTTCCAACAGTATTCGAGCAATAGCTTAAAAGTTTGCGCGCACTACAAGGCCAAATGTACGGGGCTGATTAGTCCTGAAACCAAGACGGGCACGACCACCACGTTCACGGTCAAACGACAGGTTTGCATTTGTGTCTGTCACATTGTTCACATAGGCTACAACTTCCCAGCTTTCCATCATAACACCGAAACTTAAGTTAAGTGTTTGATAGCTATCAAGCTCAAGGTCAAGGTCAGTTGTGTTGGTCCCTGGCGCACCACCAAAAGCAAGGCCAGACGTAAAGCTACCCGCACCAGCTTCTTGATCCGATGGCTGTGTGAAAATGCTACTACGGTGCTGATATGTGGCCGAGATATAAGCCTCAGCGCCGTCAGCTGCAATATCAAACGGGAAGCTATAGGTTGCTGTTGTACCAAAGCTAAACTTAGGTACTGATGGCAACCGGTTACCGTCACGAACACCCCCCAGAACCGAACCCGTGCTATCAATCACCGTTGAGTCAAACTCTGATTCAATCAAGCTTCCTGCAAAAGTAAAGTCTAGGTTCTCCGTTGGGCGCGCCTTAAACTCCATTTCAAGGCCCATTGTGTGAGCTTTTTCAACATTAAAAGAAATTCGAGAAGAACATGACCCTGCATCAAGCGTAACCTGGAGGTTTGAAATGTCCGTATAAAAAGCTGCAGCATTGAAGCTAACTGTCTTACTCTTATACTTCAAACCTGCCTCATAGTTCCAAAGGCTTTCATCACCATAATCTTGGAATCCACCAAATATTTCAAGGTCATTTGCATTACATAGTGCTGTGTTGAGTGGATCATTAACACCACCAAGGCGGAACCCTTTAGACACTTGCGCATTCAGTGTTACTTCGTCACTTACATCATAGCGAGCTAAGACACGAGGTGTGAACCCATTAGATTTGGTCTTATCAAGCTGATCAACAACACCGTTACCAAACAGACCAACCTGCGTAACTGTACGCTCTTCTTTATAATCATAGTAGCGACCACCAGCCGTTATATGGAATGCGTCAGAGACATCATATGTCGCTTCGGCAAAAATGGCTATTTGCTTCAGTTCATATGGAAGCTCTGAGAAGAACGGTGAATCTTTTGGGGCAACGCCAAATGCAACAGCTTCAGATGTTCCTGCCCCAAGTGTCGCATCAGTGAAAGCATCATATCCTGGTGTCGGTAGAAACTGCTGATAAAAACGATCTGTTTTAGAGTAGAAACCCCCAACAACCCACTGGAGTGGTCCATCACCATTTGAACTCAACCGAAGCTCTTGTGTATATTGCTCAACTTTTGTGGTGTCCCGCAAATTTGAAGGTAACAAAACAGCTTCATCAGGGTATCCAAGATCAACAGACACTGAGCCCGTCAGTGCGCTTGCATCACGGCTCACAAGAATATCACGGTCTGTATAACTGGACACAGACGTTAATTCTACACCGTCAAAGTCATATCTCAGCGTTAGGTCCGCAATGAGTGTCTCGTCACTAAAGCCTTCGCGTAACAATAAAAACTGTTGACGTTCGCCAAGTTGAACCGCCGGACGTGTGGTGGTGTATGGGTTGGCATATAGGTTGAAAACTTCTTGACGGTTAAACCCATCAGTATCAATTTTCTGATAAATAATACGTGGTGTTACTGAAAAATTTTCGGACGGCTGGATCAAAAGGGCTATTCGACCACCAGAACGGTTGCCACTGTTAACATTTTCATCAATTGTTCCACCTTCACGCAAGGCATCAATATACCCTGCGTATTCGGTGTGATAGGCAACAGCACGAAGCGCCACCTTGCCTTCTGCAATAGGTACATTCACCATTGCTTTAACTTGGCCACCCGTACCACCGCCATCAATCATATTGATACCAGCCTCAACACTACCTTCAGATTCATCGAGATTAGGCTGATTAGTAATGTAACGAATTGTGCCACCAATAGAACCTGATCCAAACAGCGTACCTTGCGGGCCACGAAGTGTCTCAACACGGTTGAGGTCATAAAGATCAAGGTCAGGCGTAAAGAGTGAGAGCGAGATCACAGATTCGTCAAGATAAACACCAACTTGTTCTTTCACACCAGGCTGGTCACGGACGATCTGGCCCGCCGATACGCCGCGAATAGCGACCTGGCTTTGACCTGGTCCAAGATTTTGGATCATTAAGCCCGCCACATTGCGTGATACATCCTCAAGGCTTTGCGCCCCGGTACGACGAATATCAGCTTCCGTTTGAGCATTAATAGAGAAAGGCACATCTTGGATAGACGACGCACGTTTTGTCGCTGTTACGACAATTTCTTCAAGGGCAAAACCGCCATCAGCGTTCGCATCTTGAGCTGAAACTCCACTTGCAGCGCTTGCTCCAAAAAGCAGCGTTGAAATTGAAGTTAGCAAAGTATTTTTTCTTCTATTGACAGACATTTGTTCTTCCTCCCGAACTTGCCGTGTTTCATTTTCAGTGCGAGAAATTGTTACAACTCCCCGCTCGGTAAGGCCACCAGAAAACCCGGTATTACGAAGCATTTTATTAAGCGCCTCAGGAATAGTATAACGCCCAATTACATGGTTTATTCCCCGGGTATCTGCCAATTCATAGGGATATAAAAGCTGCACACGCGCTTGCCGTGTAAAAGCGGCTAATGCTCCTCCAAGTGTCTTGTGAGTAATGTTGAAGTTATATCGCTCACTAGGGGTATCTGCACGAACACTATTCGCAAATAACAATATAAATATCGTTACTATGCAAACTAGCCCATGTGTCCTCCCAAGACTTGGCTCTTCCCTATGTAATGACTCGGCGATCGCTATATATTCCGTATTTCCACCGGCCTTAACTTTAAGACCGTTCATTGTTAAAAATCCACACTATGTTTTTATAAAAATATATGTGCTAATTTATACAGCTTATTTGAAAAGGTTTATAGCGCCTTTGCATTTAATACCCTTGCCGTTGCAAACAAACAACAAGCAGCGCATATAGTTGCCAATATGATGCAGAATTAAAAAATATAAATTTAAGATGCTTGGGATAATCGAACATGGGTTGGGCTTACTCTCTCGACCCGAACACCGAAGGCCCCCTCAAGAGCTTCGAACATACCTTCGACCTCTCCAACCTTGAAGTAGCCGCCTATAGGTAATTGCTCTAGAGATGGGTCATCAATTTCAATCACCATATCTGTATAGCGGCTAACGTCAGCAACAACTGTCACCAAAGGTTCCCCTGCAAACGCAATAAAGCCACCCCGCCACAAGAGTTTCCGATCCAAAGCCTCATCACTCATGCGCGTCATACTTTCCACATCTTTAGAGAAGACGGCATTTTGTCCCGCTGTTAGTGCAGCAACAGGTGCGACATTCGCAGCCACAAAACCTGTCGCTTCATCAAAAACAGTGCCTCCTGACTGGGGAAAGAGTGCAACCACCCCCTCAGAGACTGTTACTTCCACAGCTTTTTTTCTGAGAAAAACAGTGAAGGCAGTACCTACTGCTTTTACAATGCCACCCTGTGCGTGCACAAGAAATGGCCTATTAGCATCGGACGCCACCTCAAAGTGCGCTTCCCCTTTTATCAAATAAATATTTCGAACCGACTGTCTTAGGTCAATTTTAATTTCGCTATTCGTATTCAAGATAACTTTCGAACCATCTGCCAAAGAGATGGTTTCCTGCTGACCGACCGCTGTTATATAATGTCCAGCATATACCTCTAGCTGCGCCTCATGTGTGTTATCAAATACGCCAATAAGTGATACGATTAATAAAGTTGCAGCAATTGCTCCTACAGCAAGCCATTTAGAAGGGTTTTTCCATACAGGCCGGTGAATAATTACCGTTTCATCCTCATCGGCATAATTCATTTCATCAAGAATATTGAAACCACCCCAAAGGCTTGACATCCGGTCAATTGCTTCCCGGTGTTGAGCGCTTTGAGAAACCCATTTCTTTAAAGCAGTAAGGTCCGCACCCGTAAGTTCACCACGCGCATCTAACCGCGCAACCCAAAGAGCCGCCTCTTCCTCAATTATCTTGAGGTCAGGAAATTTGACAATGTTTTTCGGCTCACTCATCTCTTATTCTCAAAAGTTTAGAAATCGACTTTTCATTGGAGGTGTCTTGTGCTGTGTTCACTGCACCAAAATCTGCAGGGTCATAACCTTGCTCCCGAAAATATTGGCTACATTTTACCAAACCAGAAGCAATGTGTTTTTCTACGCCACTAACAGATATATCGAGTTTTCTAGCTATTTCCTTTACTTTCAAACCGTCCATTTTTCTTAGCAAAAACACACGGCGACAATTTGGGGGCAAACTTGCAACAGCTTTTGAAAACACAATCAATTTTTGTTTGCTGTCTAATTTTTGTTCTGCGTTCACTTGCTCTTCATCTTCTAAGACATTTGAATTAGAAGAATCCTCAATATAGTCTGTCGTATTATTTGCCTTTTTTGCGATTTCATTCAAAGCCGTATGTTTAGCAACTTTAAACAGAAAAGATTTTGGGGATCTAATTTCTGACTTTGTTTCCGATACAAACGCTTTCAAAAAGGTTTCTTGCGCAATGTCATCAATATCCTGCGCACGCGAAAAAAAGCGCGTTAAATATCGCTTTAGCGCCTGTTCGTTTTGAATGAAACTCTTCAGTACTGAACTCATGAATGGCCCTCTTGGGCTTATAGTTTTTAAATCGTCCTCCCCAGAACGGTTTATTCGGTTAGGACACTAGCCTTTTGAAAAATTTCTGACAATAGTTTTCCTTACACCGCTGTATTTGGTCGTTGCAAGCACCCCGCAAAGGTTAGAATCAACCGTGCATCACAAAATTTATCAAGCCTGGTCCCGTATAAAAGCTGTAAACTGATTGCCAAACTCTTTTTGTTTGCCAGCCCCTACACCATAAATATCACTAAATGCATCAAGCGTCGTTGGTTTTTGAACAGCCATATCCAGTAAACTTTTATCTGCAAAAATAACATACGCAGGTACGCCCCGCTCTCTTGCGATTTCTTTGCGTAACCCTTTTAAGGATAGGAAAAGACCTTGTGCCTCCTCTGGCACCTCCGTTACCATTTTTTTATTAATAATAGGGCGCTTACTACCCGCCGTCTGTGCCCTAATCACATCGGGCCTATAACGGAAACTTTCCTGCCCTTTTAAGAGCAGTACTCCCTGCTCTGTAATTTGAAGAGAGCCATATTCCATGTCTGACACAATAAACCCCCGCGCCATCATTTGGCGGGCGATCGCTTTCCATTCATTCACACTAAAATCCTTACCAACACCAAATGTTGGCAAAACGCTATGGTCAAGCTGCTCAATACGCGGTGTGTTTTTCCCAGTTAAAATATCAATAATATGGCCAACGCCGTAACTTTGCCCTGTGCGGTAAATAGCCGACAAAAGTTTTTGGCCTATTTCCGTCGCTTCAATAGTTTCCTTAGGGTTGTCACATAAATCGCAGTTACCACATTTTCCTTTTTCCCCACTCTCCCCAAAGTATGTCAATAACGAAACCCGCCTACATTCCGGCGCTTCGCAAAATGAAAGCAATGCATTCAGTCGTTGATGACCTCTACGCTTATGGCTTTCTTCGGCACCTTCATTATCAATAAACATACGCCGCATGCGAATATCATCCATACCATAGAGCATGTGAGCCGTAGCAGGCTCACCGTCTCTACCTGCACGACCAATTTCCTGATAATATGCCTCCGGTGAGGCAGGCAAGTCTGCATGAAATACAAACCGAATATCCGGTTTGTCAATTCCCATACCAAAGGCAATAGTTGCAACCATAATAAGGTCAGGTTCAGCCATAAACCTACTCAGGTTTTCTTCTCTCTGATGACTTGTCATACCCGCATGATAGGCAAGTGCCTTATAGCCTTTTTCAACAAGTAAAGCCGTTACCTCTTCCGTTTTTTTGCGAGACAAGCAATAAATGATGCCATTTTCTACGAACCCGTCATCAGGATGACCCCGCTCTTTTAGAAACCGGACTAGCTGCTTTTTCCATCCACTTTTAATCTCGACACACAAACTAATGTTTGGGCGATCAAATCCTGTTAAATATGTCGTCACGTCATGCGAAAAGACCTTCTCACATATTTGTTCGCGCGTACTGTGGTCAGCCGTAGCTGTTAACGCGATCAGTGGTACAGTTGAAAATCTTTTATGAAGTTCTGACAACCCTTCATACTCAGGCCTGAAAGCCGCACCCCACTGTGAAATACAATGAGCCTCATCAATGGCAAATAAGCTTATATTTAACTGCGCCACGGCATCCAACATGCGCGGCGTCATTAATTTTTCGGGGGAAAGATACAAAAGCTTTAAAGAACCATTTTGCATTTTCTGCCAAATGGCCTGATTATCTTCATGCGAATTATTGGAATTAATTGAGGCTGCCTCAATCCCCAATATTTTAAGAGACTCTATTTGATTTTGCATCAAGGAAATAAGCGGCGAAACTACAATTGTAAGCCCTTGAAACAATAACGCAGGCACTTGAAAACAAAGCGACTTTCCGGCCCCCGTTGGCATTACCACAAGAGCATTGCCACCCTTGAGAATATGCTCAATAATTTCAGCCTGTTTTCCTCGGAATTCTTGATAGCCAAAAACATCATGAAGTACCTTTTTAGCAGACCGTATGGGCATTCTTGCTCCACTTACTTAAACCAGTTAACTAGAAACAGCTATGTCTTACAGGAGCAGGGAAGAAGATGGAACCTTGTTCCAAGAATATATGCAACAGCTATAATTTTTCTCCTCTTTGCAGGCATACTCAATTATCCTGTAAGCGCTCTAATATATTGAGCCAAAGGACCAAGTATAAAGGGCCTATTGACTCATCAAATCGGTAATGTTAGCGCTAACATATACAGATAGTTTGAGATAAAACCTGGGGAGGTTAATAATGGGGTTATCAACACTAGATATTGCTGTCTTTACAGCCTACGTTTTGGGTATTATTGCCCTAGCATTATGGGTTTCACGGGAAAAAGAAGGCCATGATAGAAACACAGAAGATTATTTTCTTGCTGGTAAATCTCTTCCATGGTGGGCAATTGGTGCATCATTAATCGCCGCCAACATTTCAGCCGAACAGATCATTGGCATGTCAGGGTCCGGCTACGCGCTTGGACTAGGCATTGCCTCATACGAATGGATGGCTGCCATCACTCTTGTTATTGTCGGCAAATATATGTTGCCAATATTTCTCAAACAAAAAATCTATACAATGCCACAGTATCTTGAGCAGCGGTATAACCATAGTGTCCGCATGGTCATGGCAACCTTTTGGTTAGCGCTTTATGTCTTCGTAAATCTTACATCTGTCTTATGGCTTGGCGCCCTAGCTATTAATACTATCACTGGCGTAGATATGTTGTATGGCATGATTTTCCTTGGTGGTTTTGCTCTTGCCTACTCGCTTTATGGCGGTCTGAAAGCTGTTGCTCTTACCGACATTGTGCAAGTTGTATTACTGATTGGGGGGGGCCTGTTTCTATCTTATATGACACTGAGCATGATAGGAAAAGATGCGGGCATCATGGGCGGTTTCGCAGTATTGACGGAACAATTTCCAGAGAAATTCGACATGATCCTCAGCAAAGACAATGTATTTTACAAAGACCTACCGGGCATATCTGTCCTTGTTGGCGGTCTGTGGGTTATGAATGTTTCCTACTGGGGCTTCAACCAATATATCATTCAGCGTGCGCTGGCGGCAGAAAGCTTAGAGGAAGCCCAAAAGGGTATTAATTTTGCCGCCTTTCTCAAATTATTGATGCCAATCATAGTTGTTCTGCCCGGCATTGCGGCTGTCATGCTTGCGCCCGACCTTGAACGCCCAGACCAAGCCTATCCTACGATGATGAACTTGATGCCTGCCGGCCTTAAAGGGTTGATCTTCGCCGCACTCGTAGCGGCAATTGTTTCTTCTCTTGCCTCTATGATGAATAGTGTATCTACTATTTTCACAATGGATATTTACAGCTTCTACCGGAAAGGCAAAAAGCAAAAACATTATGTAACAGTAGGTCGAATCGTTAGCTTGAGTGCCCTTATCATTGCAATGATTGCGGCACGCCCTTTACTCGCAAGCTTCGATCAAGGTTTTAAATTCATTCAAGATTTCACTGGCTTTTTCACACCTGGCATCGTGGTGATCTTCCTTCTTGGTCTATTCTGGCAGCGTGCCACCGCATCAGCCGCAATTGTTGCAGCAGTTGGTTCCTTTATCCTGTCGTCAGCCTTCTATTATATGTTACCAGACTATCCATTCATTGATAGGGTTGGGGTGGTCTTTCTGGTTTGCACAGTGATGGCTATCGTTGTTTCCCTTATGGGCAAAAAAGAAACTCAAACAGAAGCTGTTGCCCTGACGGATATGGACTTTTCTACCAGCAGGACCTTCAATCTTCAGGCTGGCTTGATCATCTTAATCCTCATTGCCCTTTATGCAACATGGTGGTAGATGCCCTAACCTTTAGCTCTCAGGGGACCAAGCATGCCTACGAATAGTGTTCCTATTCTTGTTGCTGATATTGGCGGCACTAATGCGCGTTTTGCGCTCGCCTCGGTCGCGCCAAAGATCAACGTCAGCCAACTACAAATTCTTGCGACAGAAGATTATGCCAGTTTGCAAGAGGCTGCCCTTGCTTACCTGAAAACCACGATAGGACCACGCCCTACCATTGCCTCCATTGCGATTGCAGGCTTTGTCGCTAATGATCTTGTTCAAATGACTAACTGCCCATGGAGCTTCCGCAAGTCGGCGTTGGCAAATGAACTTGGTATGGAGCATGTTTCTGTACAAAATGATTTTGCAGCCATCGCTTGCGCTTTACCATTCCTAGCGAATGATGATCTACTACAAGTCGGCGGCAAAGGAGCTGACCCACTTGGTAGTAAAGTGGTTATTGGTCCCGGAACAGGCATTGGGGTTGCCGCTCTTGCACCTGTAGGCGAAGGGTGGAAGGTGCTAGCAAGCGAGGGTGGGCATGTTGGCTTTGCCCCTGCGGATGATCTAGAGCGACAAATCCTGCGAACAGTCAAGCATAAGTACCCACGTGTATCTGTCGAACGCATTATCTCTGGCCAAGGGTTTGCTACTTTGCATCAAGCCCTTGCCGCATTGCGGGGTGAAACTGCACCTATCATGACACCCAAAGAGATTACCTGCGAAGCCCTTGCTAACCCTACGAGCCATTGCGGCCAGGTAGTTGATGTTTTTTGCGGTATTTTAGGTAGTTTTGCTGGAGATATGGCTGTGACCTTCAATGCAACAGGCGGTGTATATCTCGCAGGGGGTATCCTACCTAAAATCCAGAGCTTTTTTCTCAATAGCCGTTTTCGAGAGCGCTTTGAAGACAAGGGGCGTTTAACCTATGTGAAAGATATTCCAACCTTTCAAATCAAGGAAAAGCAACCTGCACTTGTTGGCTGTGCTGCGCGCATTGAAGGCCAATATTATTAAATTCATTCCGTATATGAAATGATATTATAACACACTGATTATTCCTGTTATAGTCATCAAAGGCATTGAAAGCGCTGTTTCCACCGCTGAGAGACTAGTAGCAACAGGCCATGAAACGCTTGAGATTACCTTGCCCTCAAAAACGTAATCTGCGCCGTCGGCTCATGGATTATGAAATAGCTCTTCATTGGTCGGTTTGAGCCAAAGCCTAATAACCACAACACGGAACCTTGATGACTCCTTCACTTGACTAACAATCAGTTATGCATACAACTCCCAGTCTTTACGAAACTGTTGGGGCTGTTCCTAGATGACCACCAAACCGAACCATAAAATCACCTTCACAAGACTGTCCAATATTGCTCCAGATGATATAATCAACCATATGTCAGATGAGCGGGTTGCAGAGCACATGCCTCTGCTCAATTTTAAATGGGACGAGAAAAAACTAGTTGAATTTGTTACGGTTAAAGAAAAATGCTGGCACCGTGACGGACTTGGTCATTGGGCAATTCTCTGTGATGACATCTATATCGGATGGGGTGGTTTCCAAAAAGAAGGCGATGAATGGGATTTTGGTTTGGTATTAAAACCCGGAAATTTCGGGCTTGGCGCACGGATAACAAAAAAGGCCATAGAATTCGCCGTCGCTGATGAGCGTATTCCTTTCGTGACATTCCTCTTACCTCCATCACGCACCAAACTTAGAGGGCTCACCCGCCTCGGCGCCAAGTTTGTAAATGAGGTTACCTACGGTGGTGAAATATTCTTAAAATACCGGCTAGACACATAGTAATTTTTTCAGGCACGAATCCACTGTCTGAACCGTTAGTTCAGGCTTTGAACTGTATCCCTGATGGTGAGTTGATAATCCATCGTGTTTTGTCGGGGCTTGGTTTTGTCACGCTTGCCGGTAAGTTCATCAATCAACAGATCTGTTGCCATCTCAGCCATCTCAAGAATTGGCTGTCGGACCGTTGTCAGGCGTGGCCAAATCGAAGTGGCAATTGGCGCATCGTCAAAGCCTACAACCGATATAGTCTCAGGTACAAGCAAGTGGTGCTTCTGCGCAGCGGATAATGTGGCTGCAGCCATATCGTCATTTGCTGCAAAAATTGCAGTGGGTTTATCGGCTAAAAGCATCAGTTTTTCAGCCGCCTCAAATCCTGATTGGTAATTAAACATACCTTGCGGAGTATAATGATCAGGTAAATTAATCTGGTGTGCCGCCAATGCCTGCATAAAACCATCATACCGCAAATGACTGCCACTATGGTCCGGGTGCCCCTTGATAAACGCTATTTTTGTGTGCCCACGATCAACCAGGTAGCTTGTCATATCAAAGGCCGCTTTTGCTTCATCCATACAAACAAAAGGAAAGGGACATTCTTTTTGCTCTGGGGAAATGCGTACTGTAGGCAATTGGACAGCCTGTAGCATATCTAATATTTCTTCTGAATCTGAAAAAGGCGGCGTTAGAATAATACCATCAACATGGCTACTTTCAAGTAAGCTTTTAAGTACGTCACTAACATTAGTTTTTGTGCCATCAAGGTTACTAAGTACCAAACTATAATCCCTCAACTGTGCCTTTTTCATCGCACCAATTAGCAGTTGCCCAACGTAGCCTTCACTCGGGTTTTGGTATAGAAACCCAATCAAATGAGATTTTGCGCTCGCTAAACTGCGAGCAGAAATATTTGGCCTATACTCCAGTTCTTTGATAGCTGCCTGTACTTTTCTCCTAGTCGTTTCTCTCACTTTCATTTCGTTCCGTAATACACGCGAAACTGTCATCATTGAAACACCGGCCAATCTGGCAACATCCTGCATCGTCTTATTGGTATTTTTCTTATGCATTCAAGGGCCTAACAGTAAAATTCTTTGAAAAAAAGGCTAGTGGCTGTGTCAAGAAAAGGCAAGACCCTGCATGTTAACAAACGAAAATATCTATATAATTGAACTATCGTTTACGCTACATACGTATGTAGCCTTGATCTATCAGTGACTACGTATGTACCCTGTTATAGTCAAGGTATCAAAATGGTGCCTAAACGGGAATGGTAGGTTTCATGAAAGACGATAAACCCACTTCATTTGATATTGCACATCTGGCCGGTGTTTCGCAGCCTACAGTTTCACGGGCACTTAGAAATAGCCCACTTGTTAGCGTCGAGACCCGCGAAAAAGTACAAACCATTGCCAAACAACTTAATTATCAGGTGGATATTAACGCCCGGAACCTAAGGTCCAAACAAACCAAAACCATTGCGTTGTTGCTCTGCGAAGACCCAGGTACTGGTGACAGTATGATTAACCCCTTTTTTCTAAGCATGCTTGGTAGCATCACGCGTGCCTCAGCACAGAGAGGTTATGACCTCCTGATCTCCTTCCAGCAACAAAGTGACGACTGGAACGCCGACTATGAAAACGCCCACAGGGCAGATGGCATCATTTTCTTGGGGTACGGCGATTATCTACCCTATGTAGAGAAAATATCTAAACTTGATGAAATGGGCGCACATTTCATTACATGGGGTCCCGTACTACCAGACCAACCAGGGCACTTCATTGGCTGCGATAATGTAACCAGCGGCTATATGGCTACCAAGCACCTCACAGACATAGGACACAAAAAAATTGCTTTTTTAGGCAGCGCCTCAGAGCATAGCCCTGAGGTAAACCAGCGATACCAAGGATATGTGAAGGCCCTTCTGGAAGCAGGGCAAATGGTAAACCCTAAGTTACAGATTAACGCAGAGACCTCTGAACAACAAGGTTATGCAGCCACCATGGCTCTATTAAAAAGCAAGCTACAATTTGATGCCATCTTCGGTGCAAGCGACTTAATTGTGATCGGTGCCATAAAAGCTCTCAAAGAGAACAACCTGAAGGTCCCGAGGGATATTGCTGTGGTTGGTTTTGATAATATTCCGATTGCATCCTATACTAATCCACCGCTTACAACAGTGCAACAAGACACAACGCGGGCTGGCGAATTACTTGTTGAAAGTCTGTTGAAAATTATAGGCGGTGAGGACGTGCGCTCCATGCTAATGCCTGCTCAATTGATCATACGTGACAGCTGTGGTGCCAACCAAAGAAAAAGCTAATGCCCACAATCTTTATTTCGCGTAACGCTCTGAAACAACAAAATAATTATCCCAAACCACCTTATCTGCGAGCGACCGCACCAATTTTACATACTCAGCATGAGTCCATGCAAGTGGGGTTGCACTGTTTGTGCCCTCACCTTTGATATAGTTATTCAGACTGTTTTTGCCAATACCGTCCCATACTTGCTCGGGCAACATCAAACCCTCATTCGCAAAATGCTCCATTGCTGTCACATACATATTCCTAATGGCGGTTACTTTCTCTGCTGTGGCCTCGCCTGCACGCAAGGCTCTCGCCAATTCGTAATGGCCCCGTTCTCCGGTAAAAAATGGCCAAACACGGCCACGCTGCCCTGAGGTCATTTTTCCATAATTACTACCGTCATTAGCGTCTTCACCATAACCGTCATTACCGTAACGACGCCAGCCAGGAAAAACACCAGAACTGCCTTCAAACTTAAAATCATACTTGACCCTAAGTGCATCTTCTCGCGCTTGGTCATCTAGCTCAGGTAAGCTATCAAGGATTGCCTGATGATCAGCTGCACGCACACCGTAACGGACAAGCTCTAGAAAACCCGCATCCAATATTTGCTGCTCTTTCATAGGAGCACGACCATTACTTGCCCTGACCTCACCCTCATCATTTGGGTCATCATTCTGCGTGATACGAATAAAATAATTACCGTTATTATCGCCGTCCTTATACGGACCTTCTGTTGTGAACATAAAGGTTTCAATTTTTGCTTCATAAGCATCGGCTATTTTGAGAAAACGTGCCGCTCCTTCTGGGTCACCAACCCTTAAAGCAATATCAGACGCAGTAACAAGACCTGCAATAATAGCTGCTGTAGTTGATGGGCTATAGCCTCTTTGTTCCTCCCAGCGCTCCTGCTGTGTCAAGGGCGGCAGAATGGTGGTTTTATTCCAGTCAAGGTCAACCGCACCGCCCAGCGACAGAAACTCCGCCGCAGGCTTTAACATGTGTTCATAGGCAAGCTTGAGGGCCTCATCTGAAAGGATACCAGCTTGATGTAGTTTCCACCCTAGCATGATTGGCATGGCAGTCTGGTCAAGTTGTACAGAAATCCACTCAAGGGTCCCATCCACGTGTGTTTTCTGCAGGAACCAACCGGTTACGCCCTTGTTTCCCAGTGTGTTTTTTGTCACCTGAACTCTTTTGAGATACTCAAATG
>Ga0316208_1000089_pt1 | contig 130557 bp, 151 predicted proteins | sample 3monopyrite_MG_FD_204944 | JGI IMG/M metagenome (GOLD analysis project Ga0316208, IMG submission 204944) | Microbial mat bacterial communities from mineral coupon in-situ incubated in ocean water Damariscotta River, Maine, United States -... | ecosystem: Environmental > Aquatic > Marine >... | reverse complement strand
TGCGCCCACCGTGCTTAACATTTGGAATTACTTCCGCCTGCCCGATGTTTGCTACCCGGTGGCTGACCTACCTTGCCGGGACGGGATTTACACCCGCTTGAATAATCGACCTTGCTCGGCCGCACTCAGCTTTGTGGTGGTTACCGCTGCTCATATACCACCATAACAAAGTCTGCTTTGACTATATATTAAGTGCATTATCATTAACATATATAGGCCCTATCCATGATTTGGAGGCCTCAAATGCAATATCTTACATATACAACTCAAAAGCACATCCCCTGGAACAAAGGTAAGCTCATAGGTCAGAAACCACCCCTAAAGCTACACGAGATATGGGCAATACGAATACGACTGCAAATTGCCAAGAAAATCAGAGATCTCGCCATGTTTAACCTCGCACTAGACAGCAAGCTTCGCAGCTGCGACTTAGTAAAACTTAAAGTTAGGGATGTTGCTCATGGTTCAGTAATATCTAAACGCGCCATGGTTATGCAGCAAAAAACCAAGCAACCTGTTCAGTTTGAAATTACAAAGCATACACGTGATGCTCTAACTGAATGGATAATGAGTGAGAATTTATCTAGTAACGAATACCTATTTAAAAGCAGAGTTCACAATTCTGAACATATTTCGACGAGACAGTATGCTCGAATTTTAAGTTCCTGGCTTTCTGACATTGGTTTAAATCCACACGAATATGGAACTCACTCAATACGACGAACTAAAGTATCAATAATTTATAAGAGGACCAAAAACTTGAGAGCTATACAACTACTCTTAGGTCATACGAACTTAGAAAGCACTGTAAGGTATCTTGGTATAGAAGTTGATGATGCACTAGAAATGGCTGAGCAAACTGATATTTAATATTTAACTGGTAGCGCCTATTTTTTTAATAGGCGCTTTCCAATCAGTAGCGGACATTCTTTTATTATTCCTTACATAGTATTGGCCAACCATAAATAGATCTCCAAAATTGCTCACCACAAACCCTAATCGCCTTATCACCATTGCTACCTGGCATCACTTCATCGCATGTTAAATAGTAGAATACCCATTCATAATCCTGTAGTTCTCTATAACTAGATAGACTTAGACTTGCTGTCTGATGATTTGAATGTGTATGCTCACGAGCTCTAGATTTTATGTTTACTGCTTCGCCAGCATATATAAAATACGAATCATTTTTATCGTAAGGTAGAATTGCTGCCCCAGTATTCATCAACCAGTTATTGTGTTCAATACGATTAGGTATGTTATATGACCTTGAAGATTCGTGTGCCGGTTCAATTTTTTTAAGTAAAGAAATGGGTGTATTAGTTTCGATAAAATACCAACCAGGTAAAGATGCAACTCCATCCCACCAACCACAGGTATCTAGTGACATTGTTACTCCACTAATATTCTTAAATGAATTAAGAAGTTTATTATCTAGCGTAGATATTTTTATTTACCTTCTCATTAGCTTTATTAACTTACCCGTAATTAATTTCTAATTTGTATCAATAAGCAGGATAAGACAAAGACCCCTTCGGAAAATTTGTATTGTTAGAGTAGATTATTATTTACCATAACACTAAAAAGGGCAGCTTAATAGCTGCCCTTTTATAATAAATATTTTAATACTACATAGCTTTATACTGACAAAGATTTACCATTTCATTTATTCTAGATGGATCAGGTTGATACTTGTCAGGAGTGTTACCATCTGATTTATATGTAGTGGCACTGGATGCTGCCTGACATCTAAATTTATCAAACTCGTTATCGTATGCAACTATTAGATATTGCCATTGTTTATGTTTAGTGCCTCTATCGTTATCCTGACAAACAAATTCAACACCTGTAATGATCGCAACAATAGGCGCGCTAAGTTTAAATGGTCTTCGGTATTTATCTATGTCATGGGTGATCTTTCCATATGTTGGATTAATAAGTTTAAATTCAGAAAATTTATCACATGTATGAAACATAACATTGGTATTATGTTCTGCGAGCTGAAAGGCTGCTTTTTCTTGCAGTTTTTTAGCGGGAGCTACTTTGAGTTCTGCTATTAGATCTTTGTCTTCTTTCAAAGCGTTAATGGCCTTTTCATTACCATTACCTGCAGCTGCTTTATAGAGTATAAGTGCGGCGGTTACATTTTTATCGACACCTATGCCATGTAGATACATGTCACCTAAATAATATTGTGAGTGAGGCTCTCCTTGATCCGCTCCTTTCTTAAACCATTTGGCTGCTTCCTTATAGTCTTGTTTAGCTCCATCTATTCCATATTTATACGCGAACCCTAACCAAAATTCTGCAACACGGTTCCCTTGATTTGCTGACTTGAGATACCATTTATGAGCAGATTTCAGGTCTTTCTCAATATTTTCTCCCTCCTTATACATCTCCGCTAATGTGAGCTGAGCATCAGCATCACCTTTTTCCGCCAACTCAAGAGTTTTCTCAAACTCGCTGCTACAAGCCACTAATGTGAGCAAACAAAATATTCCAAGAAAAAATAGTTTAAATTTTACATTCATATAGCTTACGCTCCGGTAAAATGAATCAGTTAGATATTAGTTTGAAAGAAAAAAATTGGTCATAGCCTTTTTTATAGCAGATTATTAATCATTAACCATAAATTGATAATTATTAAATCGGTCACTAAGAGGACATTAAGCATGATTTTGACCGTTTAAAGATACTCTTATCAATTTATTGGAACGTCTGCTTTGTGGTGAAAGGAGCCATCTCTAGCACCTTCCAAAACGTCTGTTTTGTTCAATAAGCTCAATTATTAATATCTTACTAAATAGCCAATTTAGTATACCAGAATTAAGTTAAGCTAATGTTTCGTTCTCAAGTAGATGCCTTCTATTAGTTTTCGACTATATTTGTTCAGAATAAAAATCGTTTATATCCTTCATATCTCATCCTAACCAACGCATTATTCCGATAATGCTAGTTGCAGAAAAACCCACCTGTTGAGTTAATAGACCATACGATTTTGTGTGTAACGCAAACAATATCCAGGCAATGTTAGATAATAAAAAAAATATAAACCCATACCCAGAGATATCCATATTAAGCGCCAATAACAGCGCTCCAGACAGTCCCGTAATAGCACCAATCCATTCAACCGATTGTTTACTGCACCACAATGTATTTACTTAACCAGGTTAGTTTTTTGTCTGCTAATACCAACGAGAGCTAATAATCCAGAACCAAATAACCATATCGCCGCAGGGACAGGTACAGCCTGTACTTCGACAAGGTAATGCCCATAAATATTAGAAGCGTGGTCACTTGGTACCGTACTGAATTCAGGATTCGCAAACGTCATACTAGAGCCATTGATACCAAACCCAGACAATATTAAATCGGTATCCGAATTACATTCAACACCATACTCGATACACTGCGTACCCGTGATCCCAAATGCATGATAAGACGTACTGTTGTTTTGGGTAAAACTCATTAAGTTAATGAGATTCATTGCCTCATCACCATTACCCGTATTATCGTAATAGTCTCTAATTTCTAAGCCTGCATTCGTATATAGCTGTTCAACTTCATATATGCTTGCATATCGGAATCCATATAAATAATCTTCCGGATCTATTAGCCTCTGACTAATCGCATCGTATGTAAGGCCTGTACCATCATCATTGAAAAATGTTAATGACAAATCCATCCAGCTAAGACCTGTATCAGTATCTAACGTTAATAAATTATCGCCTGAAACAAACATATCCTGTTCAACTAATGCAGCATATACATTCGTTGATAATGCAGATAACAGGGTCTCCAACAATATAGAGCAGTAAATGCCACACTTTGATATCTAACCCCTTGATATTTAAAAATATAAAGTTGGTCATTTTTTAATAAAAAACTCAATATATTTCTTTAATGCGCTTCTTACGGCCAGATTCATGCCTTTCTCGCAAGTCTGAATCTATATACCTATCTGTAGTAGCCATACTGGCATGACCCGCATCATCTCGAACGTGTTCACGAGGTCGAAATTTAACATCTTCAGATATGCCGGTATGTCTCAACCAGTGAACAGTGGCAGCTTTCAGTTCAACTGCATCACTTTTAAGGCCGTCTTCTTTCATCCGTTTATAAGCCATATCAAAACATTGCTGAACAATGAGCCTTATGTGTCTGGTGCTTGTGATAGAACCTTTACCTAAAGATTTTGAAATAAGCGGTATCTGCTCACTTGATACAGGCAGTTGTGATAAGCCAAGATATTTACGATACCGTTTAAGTGCTTTAAGCATATCGTCACAGACAGTTATAGAACGGTTTTTATTACCTTTACCTGTTACATCAAACCACCAGTTATTGTCCTGATCTTTTCTGAAATCACTCATAACAGGTGTAGATCGCTCATCTGCAACCAGTTCTGATATGCGTAGATACATAGCAAATAAACAGTTCATAATGAATAATGTACGCTCGTGTTCTTCAGGCGAAGCTTCAGCCATTAACTCTGCTGTTTCCAGTACATAATCCCATTGTAGTGTGCTGATGCGTCTCACAATGGGTTTTAGTTGATCTTTGCGGATAAATTTACTTTTCTGTTTGATTAAAGCAACAGGATTTGATTCAACAAGATTCTCCTGTACCAGATATTCATAAAAAGAAGATAACGCCGTAAATGTACCTTTAATGGCAGCTTGTGATGGACAATACTGACTTGTATCTGCTTTCTTATTTTTGCTGTGTTCCGTCTTTGTTAATGTGATAACAAAGGGTCGCCATTCATCATTGGGTGTTCGCTCACCATTTTTGTTTTTGAAGCGTGCTACATTTTTTAAACCAATCCAGGCTTTCGGTGGATTGAAACAAAAACGAATGAATTCTTCAATGTGCTCTCGCTTAAGATTTAATAATGATGTCTTCTCAATATTCCAGGACCACTGAAGCAATCTTTCCAGTTCACGGCGATAACTATTAAATGTTGCAGTACTACCATTGTAGCTATAAAGAAATTTAAGCACGAACTCAAAATCTGTATTCGCACCCGCTATTTTATTTCTAGTATAAATATCAGCAATAAAGAGTTTCTGCTTGAAAGGATTTTCAATGTAGTTGAGATTATCAATAATGGCTGTTGGTGATGATCTTTTTGGGTTCATTATTTATTCATAGCACAAAGAATATTTAACTAATTATAGCTAAATTATCCGTATAATCAAATATCCGATATTCACAAATATCGGATATAGATAGTTATTCTCTTGTGTAGGGTTTCAAGTTTATAATTTATAAGAAAAGCAGACAATCGCTCCAGTTTTGACAGAGGTCTCAAAAGTCATTAGCGGACAGTCGATTCGTTAACAACAAACAGCAACCAACACCCTATATAAGAAGTTGTGAGTGACTGCTCTCAGACAATAGTGCTAGCCACTGGGATGATATTCAATAGCCGATTACATTTAGAATCGGCCTGCTTTTACTTATTAACCCATTTCTGGTTCAATATGTATCGAAATGTCAGTAGTATTAAAGCGATTCTGAATTAACATCTCAATCTCATCAGCAATGTTGTGAGACTCCTCTATTGTCAGTGCTGGGTCAACTGAAATAGTAAGATCAATTGCACTTGTTTTGCCAATCCATCGAGAACGTATTCTGTAAACGTTTTTAACACCATTTACACTTTTGATAAGGTTGTTCAACTCCTGTGGATCTACAGCATACTCATCTAATAGAACCGGCACAGCATGCCTAAACAGTTTATAAGCAAGATATACAACGAGCGCAGAGACGCCAAGCGCACACAACCGATCGATCCAGGCATAGCCCATGGCAGACAATTGCCAGCCCACTATAACAACACTGGTGATTAAAACATCTGCAAACGTATGTGTGGCATCTGCATGCAGAATATCCGAATCCAGTCGTTTGGCCCACATGTGCTGCCAGCTGGTTACAAGGATATTAATAACCAGCACTGCTAACATGAGAATGAGTTCAATGCCGCTGGAAACGACTTCGGTTTCTTCTTTTCGAATAGCATTGAGTGCTAGCTCGAAGGCCAATACAACTAATATTGAAGCGAGAATAAAAACCGCTAGCGTCTCAAATTTCCTATGGCCGTATGGATGCTCGCGATCAGCAGGTAAACTGGAAAAATGCATGACGACCCATGCTACAAAGTTGTTAGATAAATCTGTTAGCGAATGGATGGCATCAGCCAGTATTGCCATGGAACCAGTCGACAGACCAACGAAAGTTTTGAATACCAATACCAGCAGGTTAGCAGACCCTTCTATGAGAATTATTCGTCGTACCTGTCTGTCTCTCTGCTCAAGCTTATTCATATCAGATGTCTGCATATAGGCTTAGGATATCAGATTATTTTGATCAATAAATACAGGAGATTCTATTTACAAAAACGCTTAAGCATGTTCAAGTCTTTTTTTGCATGCTCTATGTCACCCTTTTTATTTGCGCGTTTCGCGGCAATCGTCCAATGAGCACAGGGTGGTGGAAACTGTTCCTCAAGTATATAAGTAGCTATCTTTTTAAGAATATCGTCAGGTAGAGGTAACGGCGCCATTAAACCGAGTTGTCTAACGGCTTCGTTGTGTATCACTTTTTCAAGTACAGGTGCTTTTACAAAGTCAACCATGCTTTGCACAAAATCCTCGTCATCAATGGTGTTGTTTTTGTAGAGACGCTGTACGCTCCACATGGGCGGACCTAATGGAGGGTCGAGTAGTTGATCATGGCATATATGACAGGCAGGATAAAAGCTCTTGCCTTCAATCGCTTCGGGACTAAGGGCCATGCTGTTCATCGAAAAAAGAAAAGTAATTAATACAACAAAACACTGTAACTTATTCATAATGGGTGCTCTATTTTTTCTGATGTAATGGTAATTCGATATCAATTCTGAAACCACCAAGTTCGTTAGACAGACCAAATCGTATATTGCCGCCGTAGTCAGTAACAATATCAGACGCAATCGCCAGTCCAAAACCGTGACCTTCGATTTTTTCATCCAGGCGAATTCCTCTCCTCGAAAGGGTACTTATTTTTTCCGGATCAGCACCTGGACCATCATCCTCTACGCAAATATGAATATCGGTCTCCAGATTAACCGTCAGAATGATTTTATGGGCTGCCCATTTATAAGCGTTATCGAGTAAATTACCAAGGAGCTCCAGTATATCTTCACGGTCAATAGGACAGGAAATAGTAGCTTGAACATTTGTGGTCAACTTCAGTGGTTTACTGGCATACATCATATCCAGTGTTTCAATCAATGCCGGCAGGTCTTCTGAAAATGAAAACAGCGCGCCACTATAACTATGTCCTGCCAGGCGTGCGCGTTTTAAAATACGGTCGGTGAGCTGGAAGATGTCGTCTGTTTGTTTTATAAGCGTATTTTTTGTGGCCTCAGGAATATCACTCTTTTCTGTCAATTGCTGGATCACAGTTAATGGCTTTTTTATAGCATGGGCTAAATCACTTGAAGCATCCCGTGAACGACGTAAACGTTGCTCTACTACGGACAATAAATGATTCACTTCGTTAATTAACGGTCGCAACTCACCGGGTGAGTCTGTACTCAATTTATCCAGTTGTCCCTGTTCCAGAGATTTTAATTCAGATTGAATCCTGGTTAGTGGTTTCAGGCTGCTACGTAAAATTAACACCTGCAATATAACTAGAATAAATAAACTACTGAATGCCATGACCGCAAACCAATATTGAAACTGGCCAATATTTGCATTAATGGGTCCAAGATCTTCTGCGATAGAAATTGAAAGTTTATTTCCCTGCTTGGTATAACCACTGGAAATAACCAGTAATAATTGCTGTTCAGGACCCTGCTGTAAGGTGCGCAGCTGATCACCCGTTCTGGTATTTACAAGATCAAGTGCATGATCCCACAAAGAGCGAGAATTGACGCGTTGAGTATCCGTGCTGATGACGTAATAGTGACCGGAAAACGGTTGATTATAAACGAGATCAATTCGTGAAGTGTCGATGACTAATTTATCATTCTCATCAAAATCTATCGTACTAAGTAGAGTTTCAGTATCATGTTGAATACGAGATGCAATATATTCTTCTGCCAGAAACTCAACGTTAATACTGACTAATAACCACAACGCAGAAAAACAGAGCACTAAGCTGAGTAACAAGCCGGTACTGAGTCGTGATTGCAAGGACTGCATCAGGCCATATCCTTAAAAACATAGCCTTGACCACGGCGTGTTTCAATCCGATCTTTACCCAGTAACTGGCGTAAACGTCTAACGTAAACTTCAATAACATTGCTATCTTTTTCAGCGTCAATATCATAGATATGCTCTGTAAGTCGAGATTTGGATAAAACCTGGCCAGCATTCAATAAAAAATACCGTAATAGTCGAAACTCAATACCCGTGAGTTTGTGACTTTGGCCATCATCTGTGGTCACTGATTGTTGTAGTTCATCCAGAACCAAGCCACCACTATTTAACTGTCCCCCAGGTTGCTGTATAGATCGATGAAGCAAGGCAGTAATCCGTGCTTTTAATTCCTCGACATGAAAGGGCTTACCCAGATAATCATCTGCACCCGCTTTAAAGCCATCAACACGTTCATGCCAGGCATTACGGGCCGTAAGTACGATGACGGGAAAATGATTCCCACTGCCCCGCCAGTTTTTTAGCACGTCAATGCCATTTCGTTGCGGTAGTCCCAGATCGAGTACCGCCACGTCATAGATCATCTCATTACCCAAATATTCTGCATCAACACCATTGTCCGCCACATCCACCGCATAACCCGCAGCCTGCAAATCCTTCTTCAGCGTTGCTACCAGAACATGATCATCTTCTGCCAACAATAAACGCATTACTAATCATCCTCCTTGGTGATCAATATCTTACCCGTTTCGGCATCGATATAGACTTCCTTAACAATACCGTTTTCAGCAAGTATTTCGACCTCATAAATGATTCGACCATCTTCATTTTCAAGTTCCACTTCCAGTACTTTGCCCGGATAGATTTGTCTTACATGTTTGAGTATCAATTCCAGTGGTAGAATTTTACCTGACTCGTGTAATTGTCTGGCCTGGATATAATCATCGCCTGCCAATACAGAACGCATGGGATTCAGCATCACGACTACAATGAGTAAGGCAGAAGCAATACGAAGTTTACTGTGCATGATCCAAGTATACATCAATCACCTTTTAGTCATCCCAGCGCCCATATCCGGGTATGCGGATATCATGTTCATTAAAGCCCCCCTGTTCCGCTTTAGCATGGCAGGCATTACAGTGACTATAGCTATTTACTTTCGGATTACCGGTCACCATGCGATCAGGAATTTCATCATGTTCCTTTTTGAAATAAGGGGTTTCAGATATACGTAATGGCGCCTCACCCGATTGAATAGATCGGATAAATTTACGTGAGCGACGATAATCAGATTGATCTGCACTATTGGCAAACAGAAAAGCATTTATTGCCTGAAGTGCTTCAGCATCAAGTTCAGCATTATCTCCAAAATGATCTTCGAGTCCTGCCATTAGCTTTGTCCATGAACTGGCAGGCAATAAGCCTGGCGGATACGCCATGTGACAGCTGCCACATTCTTCCTTGTAAACAGGATTGTTAATAGCCGCAACTCCTGTTGATTTTTGTCCGTATTCTTCCATTTTTCCCCAGCGAAAATCGCTATCGCTATAGACGACGGGAAGGGTCACAAATCCAAGGGTAAAAATTACAGCCGATATTGCGAGAGTACTTTTCATTGTCTTCTCCTAGAAATTAGTGGGATTGTTGATATAAAGAAGGAGGTCAGTTTTTTCCTGGGCGGAGCATTCACGCCCCAGTGTCCACTTGCAATTACGTTTAAACCATTTTTCGATTTTTCTGACATCTGTTAAGCGTTCTGGATTAGCAGAAGGCGCCATGGGTTTAATCACCTTATGGGTTTTAACGTGCTTGCCTGGAGCCGATAGGTCTTTTGTATGACACGAAGCGCAACTGCGCTCAACAGGATTGCCTTTGGCTTTAAATGTTTTATTCCATAAACGCTTTCCCTGTGCTGCATCAGCAGTGATAACACCTTCTGTTGCATATGCCTGGACTAATTTTTCAACGGTTTGACTATCCGCCATTGAGAAACTTATTGGGCTTATGATCAGGGATGCCATGATAGCTATAGATTTTTTCATACCTTATTCCTCAGTGGGATTTCGATTTTTCAGGTTTGAATCCGGATAGCATGGCAGAAACCAGATTTTCTTTATGAATCAAACTTTCTACAATGACGCCGATTACATGGATAAAGACCAGTAACAGAGTAAAGTTGGCAAAAAACTCATGCAATTCTTCAAGAGCCTTAGCCCAAAAGCCTCCTGCCTGTGTAAACCAGTGAGCTACTGGACCTGCCTGTTCTTCAGCGCCTAATAACAAAATCCCACTGGTGCTTGTAATAAACAGGCTTGCCATCAACAGGCTTGCCATCAACAGGATGACCATTGCACCACCTGCCGGATTATGTCCAAGATAACGTTTAGCCTTAAAACATAGGGTGTCCTTCAGAAACTGAGTAATATTTTGGGGGGAATACACGAAGTTAGAAAAACGTGCGTAGCGTGTACCTATAAATCCCCATATGAAGCGGATGCTTAGCAGGGCCAATATAAGATAGCCAGCCAAGCTATGAACACTCAACAGGTTTTCTTCGGTGACAAACGCTACTACAAACGCACTCACAAGTGACCAGTGGAAAAATCTCACTACTGGATCCCAAACCCTAATTTGAGATAAATCCGCCATTACATTTAGTCCTTCTATTTTCTAATGGCTTAAAAGTATCAAAGGAAGCTGAAATCAACCTGAAAATTATGGGCTAAAGAAGCAAATACCCTTTAATCAACCAAATTGTTGTCAAAGCAAAAAATAGCCCTCTGTCCCGTCCTGAAATAAGTTGACGGTTTCAGGACGGGACACTCATACAGAAAAAAAAAGTGGTTATTGAGGCGCCTTTCTACAAAATATTGTTTTACGGCATGCCAAATCTTCTCAATCACTCATATTGAAGGTAGCCTTAGATAGCTTGATTTGAATCAATCAAGTGATAGCAATAGTTAAATGTGATTCATTTTTCAGTTTCATTTCAGCAAGTGATGCTACATTTCTAATTAAAGCCCTGCTTGATACTGAGCATTCAAGTGGAGATAACTCGGAGATATTCAACTATGACGACTGGCACCTTAGCGTTAATCATACTTACCGTCATTCTGGCACAGGTCGCTATTGTTATGCTGTTAGGATTGTATCGCCGCCGAGGTCAGTACAAAACGCTGAGCGAGAAAACACCTAGAACGGAGACTCCAGACAAATTCATTCAACCCGCGCATTCTTCTGCTGAGCCTGCCACCTCAGACCTTTCCTGGGAGGGCTTCAAGGAATTCATCATTCAACGTCGGGAAATCGAAGACAATAATAATGCTGTCAGCTCCTTCTATCTTGTACCCGTAGATGGTAAGCCCTTACCGATTTTTAAGCCCGGTCAGTTTTTAACCTTCAAGCTGCAAATTGAAGATCCAAACTCACATGAATTAAAATCTGTGGTGCGCTGCTACTCACTCTCGGATGCTCCTCGGCCCGAGCATTTTCGGGTATCAATTAAACGCATTCCTGCGCCGGCCAACCAGCCAGATGTGCCGCCCGGCCTATCTTCCAGTTTCTTCCATGATCACGTACAGGAAGGCAGCCGGCTTATGGTCAAAGCGCCATCCGGTCATTTCCACCTGATGGAAGAAGAACCTTTGCCCATTGTATTGATTGGTGGCGGTATCGGCATTACACCCATGTTAAGCATCCTTAATACCGTACTGGAAAACGGCATCAATCGGGAGATATGGCTCTATTACGGGGTATGTAATGGTGATGAGCATATAATGAAAGAGCATCTTCAAACACTTGCCAAAACCTATACTAACTTTCATCTGCACGTCTGCTACAGCTCACCCAATGAGAGTGATGTTGAAGGTGTTGATTATCAACACAGTGGCTGGGTGGCTATACCTTTACTGCGCACCACCCTCAAACTACAACATTACCAGTTCTATGTATGCGGCCCCAAGCCAATGATGGAAACCCTGGTTCCAGGCCTGGAAGACTGGGGTGTAGATAAGGACGATATTTTCTACGAATCATTTGGCCCTGCTTCACTCATCAAGCACGAGAAAGCAGAACGAACAACTGCCACACAGCCAATTACTGTTACTTTCAGCCGTTCCGGTAAAAGCATCCCCTGGAACCCGGCTTCTGATTCACTGTTAGAATTTGCTGAGGCCAATGATATTGAAGTGAACTCGGGATGCCGTGCAGGCAGTTGCGGTTCGTGTCAGACAAAAATGAAAACGGGTGAGGTCGACTATAATCAAGAGCCTGATGCTGATATTGAACCGGGCAACTGTTTATTATGTATTTCAACACCGAAGTGCGACCTTACACTAGACGCTTAAGGAGTTATTATGGAACGTTCACTCATAAGTAAAGAAGTAGCTCCCTTCTTAAAAATGTTTGGTGCGTTGATTCTAGCGACAGCTGTGACTGATGCGCTACTGCACCAATTTGATCTGGTCTGGGTTGGGCGTTGGCTTGGTATACCGGGCACTATTTTAATTCTAACGTCATTTCTCTACTCCATGCGCAAGCGTAAAAAGATCAGCTTTGGCAAGCCTATGACATTGCTTACCCTACATGAAAGCCTGACCTGGCTGGGAGCACTGATGATTCTGGTGCATGCTGGTATTCATATTTACACTATCCTGCCATGGCTTGCATTACTCGCCATGCTGGTCAATGTCATCAGTGGCATGACCGGCAAGTATCTACTGGATCGCTCACGCCGTTTCCTGGCGGAAAAGAAAGAATTCTATTCTCAACAAGGTTTATCTGAAGAGGCGATCGAAAAGAAACTGTTCTGGGATGCCACCACCTTCGACCTGATGAAAAAATGGCGTGCGGTACACCTACCAATCACACTGGCCTTTGCCGTGCTGGGCATCACCCATATTCTAAGTATTCTATTGTTCTGGGAATGGAAATGAAAAATAAAACTATCATCCTCATTGTTGCTGTTAATTTGGTTGGCCTAGTGTTATTGGCTATATTCTCACCACAATTGATGATCAGTCCAGGCAAACCCATTGATGCACATGCCGAACTCGCTACGGACTGCTTTGCCTGTCATACGCCTTTTATCGGTAGCCCACCAGAGAAATGCATTAGCTGTCATAAAGTAGAAGACATCGGCAAAATAACAACTAAAGGTATTCCTATCGCCAAGGAAAAGAAAAACGTCGCTTTTCACCAGCAGCTGGTCAATGATGATTGTGTCTCATGTCATAGTGATCACAAGGGCGTGAAAGCTTTCCGTCCCATTAGTCAGTTCTCACACAATCTGCTTGAAGCGACTTTGCAGAAACAGTGTGACAGTTGCCACAGCAATCCTGTCGACGACCTGCATCGAAAGATCAAGGGCAATTGCGGACAGTGTCACACACAGGATGCCTGGATGCCGGCCACCTTCGATCACGACAAGTATTTCAGCTTCGATCGAGATCATACTACCGAATGTGAGACTTGCCACATAAACAACGACTACGCTAACTACACCTGCTATGGCTGTCACGAACACTCCCGCTCAAAAATTCGTGAGGAACATATTGAAGAAGGTATTCGTGACTATGAAAACTGTACTGAGTGTCATCGCAATGCCAATGAAGATGATGCGGAACGCATATGGCGCTCGAAAGCTTTTAACAGAGGAGAATTCAGATCAAGCGAAAAAAACAGACATGAGGAAAATACACGACGACACAGAGATGACGATGATGACGACTAAGACTATGTTGTCTGCGTTATTTTGATAGAGAAACTTATAAAAACATTGAGTAAATTAATGCCAGATAGGCAACATCACTCATCCCGTGCAGGAGAGAATTATGAACACTAAAGTAATAAAGACACATTTTCTTAGGCTATTTTTTATATCTTCTTCACTGGCGTTGTCTATAATTTTATTGCCAAATGCCGGTGCTGATGGTGGAGGCACCTATTCTGTATATGACAAGGATAGAGATGGCTATTTAGATCGAATAGAATTCGAGAAATTGGCAGCCTCAAAACGAAAACGTTCAACTAATCTGGATATCTGGAAATTTGAAAATGTTGACGTAGATAGAGACAGAAAAATATCAGAACAGGAAATGGTTGATGCACTAATTAAAGATATGAAGCATAAGCAGAAAAACAAAAATAAATAGTTTTTCTATAAATTGGTCAACTGAATTCACCGTATCTTATTCGGCATCGGTTAAACTTTAACATCCCATTCGCTTTTGTTTACGATTTAAACTCCACTTCAAAATGGCTGGCATCGCAAAAAGGTTTATTACTGGATGCACCACAGCGACATAAAGAAACTTTATTCCCCGTCCAGGTGATGCGACCACTACTATTACGAATAGATAAATTCCCTGTCAAAATAAGCGGCCCATCTTCACTGAGCTTAATAGTCAGTTTGCCGCCCATTTTATTTAATTCTTTGCCTTTTTCTCCTACAGCGCCATAGTCTTTAAAACAAATAGCTTCATGACTATTGTCACAAAAAGGCTTGTTCCTAGATGCGCCACAGCGACAGAGTGCAGCCCTGTAAGCCACACCTGACATATCATTCGCTGCACCCTCTATATCGAGATCACCCCGCAGGAAATATGGTCCATTGTAGCTAACCATAAGAATATTATCTGGCTCAGGTAATTCATTAAACTCACCATCTATTGACTCAAATGACAATGCACCGGATGGGCAGCGCCTGATAATTTCGATAACTTCATCTACTGTCACTCGATCTGGCTGGCACCATGGATCACGCCCGGTAACAAACAGGTCACCTTCTGACTGACCGCATTCACCTATGTGGATACACAAGCGATCATCCCAGTCGACATTAATTTTTTTACCTGTATATTTTGTTTTTTCATTACTCATTACATACCCCTCTATTTTTCACATCTCATTTTCTGAGGCATATGAAACAACATATATGCAATTATTGTAATTATAGTGTATTTAGCATACACAGACGTGGAGACTGATTCACTTTCACCAATAAGTATACCGGTGACATACATGAAAAGCCCCCATGGACTTAAATGCCTTACTGCTCAGTGTTTGGATAAAAAATTTAGACTTATCACCAGCATGGCTGGGTAAGATAGATTACCTGACCATGCCGGGTTATAAACCTTTAGTCCATTTTAGTCTTATCAGCGGGAGTCTTACTCAAAATTTTCTTACCTGAAAACATCGCAGATATAAGGTTACCGCCTTCACGTATTTCGGTGATAACGACCGCCAGGATATGAACCAGTGCTAAACCAAGTAGTACGTAAAAACCATAGTAATGAATAGTAATAAATGGTTTACGAAAAGCGCGCATTGCATCATAGGCAGCCGGATCATACATTTCCTTTGCATAAGGCACGAGGGTTGCTGGGTCTACTCCAGGATTAGCTATCCAGCCAGTAATCCATGAGCCAATGGGAGGGTAAAATATATCTGTACCTGCCAGTACCAGTCCCGTGACGGCTTGTACTAACAGGAGGCAAAGAAGAAGAGTAACAGCGATACGACCGAGCGGATTGTGCCCAAGGTACTGGCGTGGCTGTCCAGCTTTGAAATCAGCGATATAATCACGCACTTCACTTACATAATTTTGACCACCAGGCAGAATTGCTCGCCAGCGCGCATATTGCCCACCAATAAATGCCCAAACCAGACGCCATAGCAGATTAGTTGCAAAAACATAACCAATCCAGACGTGCACAGTTTTTAGTAAGATTTTACCTTCGGTGGCCACACCGAGTGCCTTTGCGTTGAGTATAACTACACCCACAGCAATTAGCCCAAGCACACACAATAGATTGATCCAGTGAAACCAGCGGATATTAGCATCCCAGACAGAATAAGACTTTAAGTTGTTCATAGTAGGATTCCTTTATTTCGTGCATGGTGCATTAGCGACTATCGGTTTCTGCTTACCACAATGGCATATATTATAAATATTAGAATACTTATTAAGAATTAAGTAATGATTTATCCCTTAAGCCTTAATGATCAGTATACCCCTTGAGTGGCGTTCTGATGGCAGTTATCACATTGTCCAATATCCAATTTGTTGTCTTTATAATCCAACGATTTATGGGTATCTACAAAGTAAGGGGTGTTTGTAATTCGTGTAATTATTGGATCATATTTTAAAGTCTGAGTAATATTATATGAAATCTCATCATTTACATGCCCTGCCGAATTATCTAATAGATAACGCGTCATCGTCCTTTTTTCAACAGGTGATAGCATTAAGTTTTTTCCAAAATGATTATCAATATTTGACATCAGCTTTTCCCATGACACAGCAGGAAGCAGACCCGGCTGATAAGGAAAATGACAGCTCTCACATATATCTTTATATTGCTGGAATTTCACCGAAGATACGCCGGGATTTTTGTTTTCATGCCAATCCTTAAATATCCTCCCTATACCCCCATCAGCAAAGGATATGGATGAAAATATAATTATTGACAGAATCATAAATATTTTAGATGTAACCTGTATGTTTCTCATAGATACGTCCAGTAATTTTTGTAAAGTATATAAACTGAAGCTGAAACGAAACTGAAAATTAATTGCTGAACGCTAATTTAATGGCATTTAAATACGGGGAATAGAGGAATCAAAAACAAAGCCGACAACAACTGAGCTACCGCTATATAATAATAAAAACTGATAATGCTAGTGAAAACTTGATCGATAAGGTATTGGGGATCGGCACTTTACTGACACTGGACGTATGTTCTCTGTATGACTGCTATGTGGGGTGAGCCGTCCAGAAACAATTTTTGAATGTCTTCTTATGTTCTAGTGACTCCATTTTATCGGTTTAAAAGCCAAAAATAGATAGACAATAGATATACAATGATGTATATATAATAGATGTACAGATTATCAACATATCGAGGCATAAAATGTCTACTTTGCAAAACAAAGTTGCACCTATTAATATCCGCGCTCTAGAAGGTCAGCGAGCTTTAATTGATAAAGCCGCATCTAGTCTTAACAAGACACGCTCAGACTTTATGCTGGAAGTAGCCTGTCAGGCAGCAGAAGATATATTACTGGATCAACGCCTTTTTCTGGCGGATGAGGCTGCTTTTAGCGCCTTTCAGGCTCAATTAGAAGCCCCTGTTGCAGATAATGAGAAATTACATTATTTACTAAATCAAAAATCACCCTGGGAAAAATAGCTGATGGCTGAACTATCGGCCCCTGAGCCACTTTTGGCTACTCACGATATTGAACCATTTGACTGTGGTGAGCCAGTACTCAATGATTGGCTACAAAAAAGGGCATTAAAAAATGAAAATTCTGGTGCTTCTCGCACCTTTGTCGTTTGCCAGGATAATCACGTTGTAGGTTATTATGTACTTGCCACCGGCAGCATTATGCATAAAGAGGCACCCAGTAAAGTTCGTCGCAATATGCCAGAACCTGTTCCGGTGATGGTATTGGGACGATTGGCGGTGAGTAAACACATGCAATCTGCCGGTGTTGGCCGAGGCTTACTTAGAGATGCTATTCTACGAACATTGGGGGTTTCTAAACAGGCAGGCATTAAAGCTTTATTGGTTCATGCTCTTTCTGATGCGGCCCATAAATTTTATAGACAATGTGGTTTTATAGAATCACCATTGGATCCAATGGTTTTGATGGTTACTCTTAAAGACGCTGAGCATCATCTTTGAAATAACCTTTTTTTTATAAACCAGTCATATTATTTAACATGGTCTAGTAAATGTCCCATATCACTATACTGTCATCCAGTGAAAAACGACTATTCGACCTGCCACCAAAATTCTCGAAAGACGAACGAAGTCTTTATTTCGCTCTTACCCCTGAATTAAAAAGAACGGTCTCTCGCTTTAATACAGATGATACACGTGCAGGTTTTATGTTGCAGCTCGCATATTTTCGGGCAAATGCCCGTTTTTACCCAATAGAGTCCTTCAGAAAACGTGACATAGAATATGTTAAAAGTATTTTAAAGTGCTCTAAGATTGATATTACAAAGTACAACAGCACAATAATTTCACGGCATAGAAAGAAAATTCTGTCTATGCTGAACTGGCAAGATTACGATAAAGATACAAAGGATTTACTGGTCGGCTATGCACACAGGCAAACCAATAATCAGCAAAAGCCAAAGCAGATATTTATTGGTTTAATTGATCTGTGCTGGAAAAACAAAATACGTGTGCCCTCCTTCTTTGAATTAAGTGAGATTGTTACGGTAAGCTTCAGTCGTACAGAAGATGAATTGCTTGCTAAAACGAAAGAACTTTTAAGTTTATCTGATCGACAATTATTAGAAAATATTCTAACGCCTGGAGAAAAAGTACGCTCACGGTCGCAACCACCTATCACAGTGCTTAAAAAAATAAACCAGTCCTTAAGACCTAATCAAATAAAAGAGAGTCTGCGTGTAACGGAAAAATTCAGGGATCTTTTTATGGCGCATCTGGCAACATTCAAAGCACTGCCTTTAAATGATCAAGCCACTGAATATTACGCCACCTGGTTTTACAAAGCTGATTATCAACAACTAAGCCAGTTTTCTAACCGAAATAAGGCCTACCTGCATTTATTAGCGTTCATCAAGCATCAGTTTTATAAACGCCAGGATACGCTGGTGGATATACTCATAAAATCTGTCACATCCATTAAACACACTGCAAAAACCAAGCTCACTGATAAAGAACAAGCCACCAAGAAAGAGCGTAATGAAGCTCTGCAATTACTTAATAAGACACACAAGTCTGCCTGGTCTTTTGCTAAAAGTGTGATAGCAATTGTCAATGCGACAAATGCAACGCCCAATGAAAAATACTACAAAATCGAGGAGCTGGTTGATGACTTTGAAGCCATTGATAAGAAGGACGAAAAGAAACTGGCTGAGTTTGATCAATACCTGTCAAAAGAATCCAGAAATCAATCTTATTTTGAGCTGTTAACTGAATTATCCAACAAGTTACAACGGCGTGTCTCAGGCATTGTTAAAGTGCTTGATTTTGATGGCTCAAGTAGCTCAAAATCAATACTAGTAGCCATTGATTACTTTAAAACCCATGATGGGAAAATAGGTTATAACGCACCTCGTGATTTTCTCACGAAAGCAGAAGAAGCACTGGTTTTTTGTGATGAAGAAATGAATACACCATTGTATAAATGTCTGTTATTTTTTCATATCGCTGCATCGATTAAATCAGGTGAGTTAAATTTAGTTTACTCTTATCGATTCAGGGCCATACAAGATTATCTTATCGACAAAGCTTACTGGGATAGTAACAAGAGTAAGATTCTAGCTGAAGCAGGCCTGACGAAGTTTGCAGATGGGGAGCATTACCTGGAACAATTAAAAGGCATACTTGACGATAAATACCATACGGTCAATGCCCGATCAATTGATGGTCTCAATCCCTACCTTAAATTTGATCTTTCCGGAAAACCGGTTGTGCGCACGCCAAGCATCGAATTAGAAAACAAAGAATATATTGCTACTACCTTATCGGATAATGGCTACATCCCGATTCTTAATCTATTAAAAGACATCAATAACATTACCGACTTTACAAAAGGTTTTAAGCATTTCAGTAACAAAAATAGCAAGATGAAACCCTCAGAAGAAGTTCTTTTAGCGGGTATCATCGGCAAAGGCTGCAATATTGGTTTGCATAAGCTCGCAAATATTTCAACGGGCATAAGTGAGCATGTATTACACAACACCGTCAACTGGTGTTTTGAACTGAAGAATATACAGGAAGCTAATCGTAGAGTTGTTGATACTATACACAGTCTGGATCTTGCTAACAATTATGTCTATAAACCATCAGTGATTCATTCAAGTAGTGATGGCAGAAAGGTTAATGTATCGGTGGATTCACTACACGCCAATTATTCATTCAAATATTTTGGCCGTGATAAAGGCGTTACCATGTACACCTTTATTGATGAAAGGCAGTCATTATTTTACTCAACAGTATTTAGTTCATCAGATAGAGAGGCGGCTTATGTTATCGATGGACTTATGCAGAATAACGTAAAGAAGAAAAGGATACACAGTACTGATACACATGGTTTTACTGAACAGATATTTGCGGCCACGCATTTTATTAATGTGGATTTTGCACCAAGATTTAAACAATTAGGTTCACAACGGATTTACAGCTTTTCTGCCAAACGCACCTATCAAAAAAAGGGCCACCCTATCCTGCCAAGTCGCACGATTGATCGGAAACTCATCTTAAGAAACTGGGATGATGTTTTACGATTTATGGCGACCATTAAAACGAACCACACTTCCGCCTCACAGCTATTTAAGCGTTTAAGCTCGTATGCTCAAACTAATCCATTGTATAAAGCGCTTAAAGAATTTGGCCGCATAATAAAATCGCAGTTTATTCTCACTTACTATGATGATTTAAAATTGAGACAACAAATTCAAAAACAACTCAACCGTGTAGAGTTAACTAATAAATTTGCCCATGCAGTATTCTTTGATAATGACCAGGCATTTAGAGAAGGCACAAAAGAGGAACAAGAAATTGGTACTGCATGTCAGGTATTATTGCAAAATACGATTATCTTATGGAATTATCTGTATCTTTCAGACCTGATACTGAAAACAAAAGACAAAGATCAGCGTACCAGCATAATAGAAGCCATTGCCCAGGGTTCGGTAATCACCTGGCGACATGTGAATTTACGTGGCGAATATGACTTTACCCATAAGCCAGCTAATGATCCAAAATTTGACCTTAAAAAGATTAAATCATTGAAAATATAGTTAAATAAAGTGATTTTCAGAAGAAATGAGCCGGATTATCTATAATAAGATCATATAGATACATGCCAAAGTGTGGCATTTACAGCTCTATATTGTTGGAGACCCATAACAGGACAGCTGATACTAGTGTTTTTTTCATTTTACTTCCCTCGTAAGTTAATAGTTAATTTTCAATTAGAATAGTTAAGCTAATTCTCTTAATCTTTTTCGTAGCTCATTCAGCACATTGCCTGGGCTCGCAACATCCTGAAAGCAGACCTCTTCCTGACCAGATGTTGGAATAACTACCGTGCCATAGCCGATAATTCGGCCCAATACGGTTTGTTGCATATTTGCACCACGCGCATGTTTATATTCAATACGCGTCTGATCTTTAGAAATGATACCCACATTCGATTCAACGCCTTTCGGCCCAATGAAATACCAGTGACTAAATCTGAAATAAAATACTTTCAATGAATATATGCTCAATACGAACATAAGAATTAATTTGAACCCAGTTATCGCATGTGCCCACTGAAATGTTCGGTGGAAAGTGTTGTATAAAGCACTTTGCAAAACATCAATCTGTAGTAAAAGCATTAACGACTTTGAATTTAAAATTGCAATCGTTAATAAAAACATAATAAACAGTTCTGGCAATAAACTTCGCCACGCCGGACGAAGATATATCTCATTAAAAACAGGAGCGTCAGCATTATTACTAAATTTTTTTTCAGTATCCTCACGACATTGAATCGCAAATCCTTCGCCATAAGGCACAGGTATATACTGGTTACCTGTTTCCGAAGATAATAATGATGCTGTCGTAGTTGCAATTTGCACATCAGAAAATGGCATATTACCTTTGCTGAATAGGAGACGTGATGTCATGTAATTATCCCTGAATTTCTTCAACGGTTAATCGCGTACAACGTTTACAGCGCCCATCTGGGGCAAGCCAGTCTACTTCCACATCACACCCATAACATTTATTAGTCGAAGCATTTAATCCGTTACTTGTCATAACCATTTGTATCATTTCCACCAACCCACTCAATCCTTTATTCTTTGGGACAAAATCAACGCCTCGCTGTTTAGCTTCACTCCTCACACTTTCATCGGAGCTATGCATAATTATCGGCACCTGGTGATCCAGATGTTCAAGCATATCCAGGCCTGTCATCATGCCTTTACCCAAATGATGATCCAATATCATCAAATCGGGTCGTGGCTCATTGTGATACAAACTTAATGCCACATCTGGAGCATGAGATGTTTTTATGTCATAACCCATGCTTTCAAGTGCGCCCGACATTGCACGCAAAATAAACGGACTGTCTTCAACAATTAATACGGTTTGTTTTACATCACCATGTGTCGTTTCCGATTTCATAATTACGCGTCCTGTCATGATGCATTTACCCATTCAAAATGATTGCAGGCAGGGTATCCATTGCATCCTATAAATGGTTTACCTTGATTTTTTCCAGACTTAACAGTGCGCTCAACTAACTTCCCAGACCCACAATCAGGACAGTCACCATGATCAGCACCAGCTGATGTTTCAGCGCGGTTAACGGGCTTACCGTTATCATCTGGCAAGGTATTTCTACAGGAAGGGTATGCTGTGCATCCCCAGAAGATACCGGTTCGGCCATTGCGTTGTACCAGCTGTCCCTTACCGCATGAACAAGGATGTTCATTACTTACAATCAATGCAGGCTTATCGCTTTCATCTTGTGGTTTCCCACCAGCATCAGCCACTGTGAAACCACAATTTGGATAACCTGTGCAACCCCAGAAACTTTTCCTTCCTTTACGAATTATACGAAGAGTTTTTTTACATTCAGGACAGCTATATTTCTCCTGATTAACATCATCAATTTTAATCTGGTCCAAACCCATCATTTCATGCTTAAGCATGGCATACGCCTGACTCACTACCTCCTGATACTGCGCCTGACCTTGCGCAATATGATCCAGCTGGTCTTCTAATTGCCGTGTATAATCCAGTTCCATAAACTGAAATTTACCTACCAGTAATTGACATACCGTTATGCCTAGATCGGTCGCAAAAAGTTTACGTTTATTAATCTCAACATACCCGCGCACCTGAATAATATTATTCATAATCGAAGCAAAGGTAGCAGGCCGACCAATACCCTCATCTTCAAGCTTCTTCACTAAAGAAGCTTCTGTATAACGCGGAGAGGGTTTTGTCTTTTTATCCATGACCTCACTATCGAGCGTAACTAGATGTTGTCCTTGGCTCAGTAAAGGCAGTGATTGATTATCATCATCCTGCTGAACTTCTTCGGACTGGTCTTCCCTCAGTAGTTTTAGCCATCCAGGATATACAAGTACTTCGCCTTTAGCTTTAAATTGTAATGTTCGGTCATTAACAAGCTCAGACGAATTTAAATATACAGCTGTGACATGATAGATTGCACTTTTCATCTGACACGCCACAGTACGTGTCCAGATTAAACTATAAAGTTTAAATTGATCATCACTCATACGACTCTTAACAATAACCGGCATTTGCTGAATATCTTTAACCCGTATAGCTTCATGTCCTTGCTGAGCACTGGCCTTGGCTTTCCAGGTATTAATTTTCTCAGCTACATGTTCGGCATAACCATTACTACGCAACCATTCCATAACTTCATGAGCACTTGCGTATGATAGATTTGGATTATCAGTACGATGATAACTAATCCAGCCCTCATCAAATAAGCTCTGTGCCATGTCCATACATTTCTTTGGCGATATCTTTAATACAACAGACGCAGCTTGCTGTAACGTCGATGTTATAAAAGGTGCCGGAGGACGACGACTACGCTGCTTCTGTTCAACGTCTACAATATCAACTTCACTAATACCCGCCACTAATTCAGCATACTCACGATCCGTCCAATAAGACTTGCCATCCATAAGTTCTGCAGGAGGGATCCATTTAGCTCGCCAGTTCACTTCATCTGTTTCAAATATTAAATCAACCTCAACGTAAGCGGTCGGTTTGAAGTTGCGGATTTCAAGTTCTCGTTCAACGACAAGACGTAAGGCAACCGATTGAACACGCCCAGCACTTAATCCTTGATTGAGTGCATTCGATAATGCAGGCGAGACGGTATAGCCGACCAGACGATCAAGCACACGCCGACCTTCCTGAGCTTGAACAAGATCATAATCGATGACTCTTATTTCAGATAAAGCCTGTTGCAGTGCCTTACTGGAAATTTCATTGAATGTAATACGCTTAGGATTTTTAAGATATAAAGCTTGTTGCAAATGCCAGGCAATCGCTTCACCTTCGCGATCTGGATCCGTTGCAAGATATACGTTATCAGCTTTTTGCGACAGTGACTTTAATAAAGTCAGATTTTTCTTTGCTTTTGTTGTAACAACATATTCCGGTTTAAAACTTCCAAGGTCTACGCCCATATTCTTTTCAGGCAAATCACGTATATGTCCATAGGATGCTTTTACGACCCATTGGTTACCCATATACTTTTGAATTGTTTTGGCCTTGGCCGGAGATTCAACAATCATTAAATTTGTCATTTGATATACCTTAAAAAAAACGACTTCCCTGTCGTCAAGTTGCTGCTGGGGCTCTGTTAAACATTTAAAAAGTAATTCTTGTCATGCAGTTATTTGTAGAAACATCGATAATATTTGGTCGATTAATTACATCATCTTCCACCGGCAGTCCCATACCGCCATTACCGGTGTTATCGAAATTATAATCACCCGCTGGTAGACACAAACGATCATCGGAATCATTAATTGCGTAACTGGTAAAACCAGTAGACGCCAATACTCCAACAGTAACTGTCATATCAAGCTGGACACAACTTACAGGATCAACTGAGATATTTTCAGAACAAGTATCGAAGCCTTGCTCTTCGTAAGTTTGTGAAAACCCGCCAAGAGCATTCAAGTCTTGTGCCGCGACTGGATCACCAGAACAACTTGCGTTGTCATACTCAAGAAGAAAACTTTTCACACCGCCATTAAGATTAGGTGTCGTACCGGTTTGCTCAACAACCTCTATCAACCTAACACCTGGCACACCAGCATTTGTTGCACACAGCTCTGATGCCCAGCAACCAACAATACTCGAAGCCACATTGCTACAGGTGAATGGAATGTTAAACCCCTCAGTACCTCCACCACCGCCACACCCTGTCAACAGGATAGGGGAGGCTATTATCGATCCAATAATGATACTGTTTTTTGATGCATTTACAGCGAGCTTTTTCATAGTCACTCCTTGATTAAAATGTGTGATTAACTTAATAACTATTATTATTTTTATCCGGTAGACGCTATATCAAAAGCGGTATCTGACACAATCACATGTTCATTAACAACATCATTGATTCTTTTTGATGCTTTAAATACAACTGCTTTTTTAGCTGGTACTTCCATAGATTCACCAGTCTGAGGATTTCTAACAATTCTCGCTTTGCGTTCACGAATCATCCATTTACCAACACCATGTAAAGACAAAGATTTGTCATCGCATAATGCCATTTCAATTTCAATTGCGAATGCATTAATTACGGATTCACAGGCAGCTTTATTGAGTTGCGTTCTTTTAGCCAGGTTCTCAATCAATACGCTTTTTTTCATTTGAATAATCTCGAAAGCACCATTTCTTTTACCAATAAAAAAAACTGATAGAAAACCGGTGTCATTATGACAACCAACAGACTCACCACTACTGTGATCGTAATGCTGTATTGAAATAATTTGCCGTAGTGATCAAAAACTAGCTGTAATAAATCCATGCGATGCTCTGACAATATCGATGGATTAATTACGACAGTACTAAACACAAGAAAAAAACTAACCGGTAAAGTGTAGAAACAAATAATACAAAACTTAAACACATACCAGGGCGACATAATAGCCATCCCTGCTAGTCCACGTAGTGTATTGCGAACACCAGACGTTTTTTCATGATACCCATCAGCTTCAGTCAGAACATCCATGAATATTTCCCTTACCCGTTTGCCACTTGCTGTGCATCATTCCGATCATCAGAATCATCACTAACCTGATCACCGGCTTTGCGAGGCTTATACTGTAATGACTCAATATCTGTAGTGAAAGGGAACACAAGATTGGTATCAATCCGCATCATAGTATTTTCATTCTCAGGATTATTATCATCGGCCCAACTATCTTGAGCCAGAGTGCCATTAACAATAAACACTCGATCACCTTTCTGAAATAATTTAGACGTGGATTCCGCCATCTTGCCCCATACATTCACCTGCGCCCAAAAACCACGATCAATCCAATCTTCTGTTTTCTTGTCCTGTTTAGAATTCATCATTTTGACGCGCAGTTCACAAACAGCCTGTTTGTTATCATCCTTCCCGATATATTTAAGTTCAGGGTTTTTGCCCAGACGGGCTTGTCCAGATATTTCACTCATGTCATTTTCCTTTCGAATTAGGTTAAGTAAGCATGCTTAGATTTACATAACCAATTTATTATTTCGCCACTAAATCCGATTTTGAGTTTTCATATTTTCCACAAACTACTCATTACAAACTGCCAGGCAATAAACATATTTACAAATTTGCAACACCCAACTCAGCCATGCCTTTCTGGTAAATCTCAAAACCTTCCAGAGTGCCACCAACTACCTTAGATCTAAAATTCAAATTCAGCCTTTGTCGATCAAAGTCTTTCAAAACGTCAACCGTATTTGGCCCAAGACGACTCAAGATAACTTTGCCACGAGGATCCATAAACAGCTGAATGAATGGACCACCACTCACGGCTTCGCGCCACCACATCAATGGGAAGGTATTGTTCCGTTGCAACAAGCGTAAATTAATAAGCCTGGGTCGCTTGAACGTTGAGTTATAGACCTGAATCAGCTGATCCATTTCTGCGCGTATCTGCTGCATCTCATCCGTCAGTTCACGAATCGCCCGACGATTCGCGCCCTTACCCTTAAAGGGCCCTTTAAAGGGTAGACATGTTTGCACGTTATCATCTATGCCGATTAACATTATCTGCTCCAATCCTCCCTATTTGGCCTGAACGGCGGACAAAATCTTTGGCGCAAATTTCCCGCGTTTGCTTCCATCAAGGGTACTTTGCGGCAGCTCTCCATATTTCTCTTTGGCGGCACGGGCCGCTGCATTGTTTGCTGCAATATCATTGCGGTTGACACCACTAAAACGATAACCAGCTGACATACCAAAGGCACGACGAATACTACGGCCGGAGGCACGAACCACTTTGCCCCAGTCCTCCTCAAACATCATTCCCACATGCATAGCAGCTTGCGCCATCCTTACCAATTTGTCGTATTGATACAGTAATCGTGCTGCCACAAATCCATACGATGTTTTAAATTCCAGAGGCACTGTCACAGGCTCAACAGATCCGTTGTACTTGATGGTGATACCATCCATATCAGACAATAAATCCTTAACAGCACCAATGTTAGATTGCACCAGAATTTCTGCTTCGCGTAATGCCTTCTCCACATCCATCATGACCTGATCCGCATACGGATCGTCACGAGCAGCGAGATCATTGATCTGATTCATGTTGATTGCAAACCGAACCAATCCAGTGATAGGACGAATCTTATTTTTATCGTCTCGACGACGACCATAAAAAAGACGATGCGCTAATCGTGTGTGCAACTGAACTTCGCCACGCGTTCTCAAAGCACCTGGTTTTTTAGATACCAGATTTGGCATCACCACAGGATCTGCATTATCTTCATGCGTTGGGCGCGCAGCTATGCTTTCATCATCGTCAAAGAAATCATCAAATTCGTCCGGAAGCGGGGAGACCGCTTGTGTTTTATTTCCTGCTGACATAAACGCAGCCGCATGGGATGAGACTTTCGAATTCACTTTTTTCTCCGATGAAGCCTTGCTTTGATTTGTTGTAGCAACCATAAATTTCTCCTGGTGTATTCACATGCGCTCTGAAAAATATTTTAATTTTATATGGTGGGAGTCCCACCATCCCGAGCACTCAATATCAAATTTAAAAACCGGTGGGAGTCCCACCACTCAAACTAACCTTGATTAATTTTCTTTAAAGCCCCTGTCTCAGGATCCACCTCATATCCACGTTGGCGCATATCATCGATCCATTTTTGCTTGGTTTGCTCTGCCGATTCAAGATCGCTGTTCTTAGCGCCAGACGTAACAGCTGTTGGTTTGTTTCGCACGCCATAGGCGCTAGGCGGCAATGTGCCTGTATTAAGACTTTTGGTGATCCAGTTCAGGTAAGCGATGACATTGCCCACGGGCTTGTCTGTGCCGTTGTCTCCAGCACGAACACGGTCAGCAAGATAATCCAAAGCGAACTGTTGCTTCTCGGGAACGATACGATTCAGAAGCTCGCTTGCGAGCGTTTTGAGAGGCTCACTGTCTCGAATGAAACTTGGGTAGTTTAAGTTTTTAATTAAACCTTCAGGTTTAGTAGTAGATGTAGTAGTAGTTTTTATATATATATTATTATTATATATATTATTACTACTACCACTACTTGAGTCTTTTTCATCCATGTTAAAGTTTTTTACATGGTGATTTTCCATGTCAATTTTCTTTACATGGTGTTTCTGTGCCATGTAAATATTTTTTACATGGTTGTCATCTGCATCAATTCCACCCAAATTGCGTGATAATTGATTTAACCGAGTAGGGGATTGATTAAGATCTGTACCATTCTTAATTTCCTGATAAATTTGCCGCAGCACTCCATCTTTGATACTGCGTAATCTTTTTAGAACATCACCACTGCAGGGTTTTTCCAGAAAATCAATGTATCCTGTATCCAGTACCAAAGTGTCCTGAATGGATAAAGGAGAATCATGTTGCGCATAGACATGGCCACGTATACGCCCATCATCACCACGCACTTCGTCACACAATGTAATCCAGCGCATTGCTCGAAGCACTTGCATGTGACGACTCACAACCGGTCTTGAGCACTTAAGTAAATCTATCAGGTCATTTTGTGACGGAATAGAAGAGGGCAGGTGAGGGTTGTTAATATGAATTTTCATCAACATCCATGTATGGATTTCACCGGAATCAAGTATGGAATCTGTGACCAGTTCACGGGGCACAGAGTCATGATGATTACCCATATAGATAAGAGACCCCATGTCCGCAGATTTCTCTTTCTCACCTGTGGACTGTTGCCTCAACATATTCGAAGCACGCTGAATGTGTTGTTTGATTAATTCAAGTTCACTTGGTTTTGTCATTTTTATATCAACCTTGTTATGCCGGAATACCCGCTTGCTTTAGAGGCTTTGCGACAATTCGTAAATGATTGGTATGACGAATAGGGCTCAGATCACCATCAGGTGTCTTTAGAAATTGCCAGATACGTGATAAAGGTATGCCTGTTTCGCATCCCACATAAATAAGCCGAAGTAAATCATCACCCTCATCACGGTATCGGAACCAGGTGTTTTGAACCTGTGTCGATTCTGTGTCATTTAAGGCTGATGGCCGACCCGAAGCACCTTGTGGCATACCTAATTTTTTGCGCCTGTCACGCCACTCTATAGATTCCATACCTGTAAGATCGTGCATCATTGCGTGTGAAGCGCCCAGCTCGATCAACTTATCAAGAAGCCTGTCACGACTTTCCTGATGCTTCATATTGCGTAGCTTCAATCGCACAATATCTTCTTTAAAAAAGCCCTGCCCTCCAAAGCAGCCCCTTGTGCGCGCCAGCTTCTCTGCATCCTTAAGGGGCAGGTCGCTGATCATTTCGGCCAGTTCAACACTAACCCCCATTTGTGTTAGATATTCCAGTTTGTCATGGTTATAAATCTTTGTAATAAACTGGATCATGAATGCGTTATATTCACTATCGAAATCTTTAACTTCCATTTGAAAAACCTCTTTACACGTTCTTAATTTGTCATTTTCATTTCATGTTGCGCATATAACTCATCCACAATGAGTTGTATGTCGAACAGTATTCGCTTCACTTCACGAGGCAGCCTCAAAAACGCTTGCTCAAGATAAAGAACAACATCCATGAAGTTACCCAGGTGTGAATAGTGCTGGTAGCCGTTTGAAACTACGCCATGCACCCCCTCTTTTGGAATTCCATCAAATGATTGGGTATGCCTAAACAGCCACCACCAAATAGACGCTTCTTCATCCTCAGACCCAAATTGAAAGCTGAAATCTGTGTGACCCACATGATGGTAGGGCGGAACCACTGCCAAACTCATAAAGTTGTCAGATCCTTCTGTTACATCTAATCCTGGATAACTTTTTTGGAGGATGTTGATTGCATCGATAAGCTGCGCCTTCAATGCGTCAACATTCATGTCACTCAGACTGTTTGCTACAGATTGCTCTAAGTTGTCAGTGGTCACAGATGATGACTTTGCTGTAGATTTATCAGCGGAAGCGGTACTTGAAAAATCGTTAGATAGCTGATCTGAGCTAGTAGGTATTTGAATAGGATTATTCCCAGTCTGCTGATAGGTGTGTATCGCATCCTCAATACCAGTTACAGGCTTAGTACTTGCTTTCGATGTTTCATTTTTAGTCTGATCACGCGGAACACCACGGACAATAGCATCAACCTCAGCCATGATGATATGTGCCTCAATATCCACCAAATCAGCCAACCTCTGATTTAAGGTCTGGAGAAACCCCTTAAAATCAATACCGTCACTGTTATCAAATTCGTGCAGAACTTCAAAGAAGTACTCATGTATCTTTTCAGGCTCATTAGCGCCAGCTGATGTTGTTTTCCAAAATTCCACATAGGCTGTTTCATGCTTGCGAACCTGTCTTATAACTGGCTCACCCGCACCTGACCAAAGCACCTCGGGAATGACTGGCAACAATACCTTTGCCGCATAATCAAACCGTGTGATATGTGTATGGCTAACTGTCCAGCCTTGCTGCGTGATTCGCTCGGCCAGCTTCCTGATTGAAAGGTCTTTGATATCAGTATCTGTACCGTTTTTTTCTGCGGCATGACGATCTTCTTCCTGATAAACATCTCTGAACTCTTGTACAGCCAATGCTTTTTCTATGAACTTGGTTTCACCACGCTCTTCGTTCTCGGCCATGTGTCCGGCAAGTGCTATTGACTCACCTTTCCAAGGTTTGAAATCACATTCAAATTCATAAAAGCTTAATGCTTTCATGCTGAGCACTTCCCTCTCCTCCTCGCTCACCGCATCACGTGCCATTTCTGTATATTTATGATGCAACACATTTAGAATCTCAAGACGCGTGTTACCGCCATCCAGAATCAAATAATGTGCTTCACCAGGGCGACGAGAAATATTAGGCGCATGATCCAGACCTCGATTCTCGATTGAAGCCATTATCGATTCGAATTTTGGGTTTCTGGATGTCCGTGGGTTTTTGTCATAGGCTTTGATTTGATCCAACGTAACTTTAATACGTGATGTCACCAAGGGATCAGTATTGTTTGATTCAGTCGCTATAAAGTTAGGCTGACTCATAACATCAGAGATGATTGAATCATCAATTCTTTTGGCTGTGCTCATGATCCAGCTCCCGCTACTGCGATTTTTGCAGTAGGCATGCCTTCCCATTCCGGCTCCACATCATTTAAATGAGGCAGTAATTCATGCACTAGCGAGAGGAATGTTTCATAGGCACTTGCGGTTGGCCCCGTTCGAGAAGTCTCTATTCTATGAACAGGCTCCTGCAGAACAGACGCTTTTTTATATGCACTGATGTGAGGAACAAATGTATCAAGTATTGATATTTTGCCTTTAGCTTCTTCGTAAAACTGCTTACGAAGCATGTTGGCAATACTCATGGAATGATTCGTTCTTTCCTGACGGTAGATCAAACCATATAAATGGGGAATATTCGGCACCGGCATCGGCACACCAGGCACTGGTTCCAGATCTTTAAGTACTTGTACCGTACCACGCTGAAACTCCTTAGAATCTAAAATCTCAGGAACCAGGGGACTTAATAATGCATCAGATGCCAGGATAATACTTTGCTGTAACAGTCCTCTCGCACCCTGTGAGTCGATTATGATGTAGTCATAATCTGCCTGAAGCTTCTTAATTGCTGCAGACAAGTAATGCACATTATGAGTGGACTCTTTGATCCAGTCGGTTAGATTACCTTTTGGATCATTAGATAGAACGATGTGCAAATTTGTAATGCTTGTTTTTGAAATGCATCCACCTGGATTAACCTCGCGAATGAATTCAGACAAGCCAAAACCTGCTCGTTCGATGATCTTGTAATATGAAGATAAAGATTGTTGAAAATCACCGTCAATTAAAAGTACCTTCTGACCCATATCAGCCAGAATGCCTCCCAAATTAGCGGCGACAGAAGTTTTACCGACACCACCTTTAGTGGAGACGATTCCAAACACTTTAGCCATTTTATTTACCTGCAGTTATATTTTTAAAAAATATAAACGCAAGAACAAACGCTGACTAAATTAACCACGCAAGCACATCCCGACATGACCGCGAGATCAATCCAGTTTTTTTATAGATGTGCTTTTAGACAATAAGAAGTGTCATATCTATTTTCCGCTTGTTGCTTACATTTAACCCGTCAATGCTGATTATCATCAGAAAATATGGAATTTGCAAGCTATTCGAATAATTAGATTGATCTGAATTGTATGGCCATGCCCTGCCCTGCTCTTTAGTTTTTAAACACGTACACAGTTTGATTTGTTAGTTTAGGCATCGCTAATATTTGGAGCGGCTTCATCTATGAGCCTGCTAATAATGTTGACAGCATTAAAATAATCTTCTGCTTTTTTTCTATTCTTAAATAAACATGGCTTGCAGGTATCGCTTTTCTTAAAAAGAATCCTGCCATCGATATTTCTCATCACCATTTGATCTGGACATTGATCTCTATACATATTCAGGGCTTTTGTGGCAGATTTTGGCGCAATACCAAAACGATCAATGACGTCATTCCGGTTCAGCTGACCTTTAACCAACAATGTAGCTTCGATAAATAATAATTTTTCAATGTCCAATTTCTTCATCCCGTGATGATACCAAATCATCGGCAATCGTGATAAAAAATAGTATTGTGTAAAATTGACACATTACTAGGATTATATTAGACTTTTAAGCGTTGTAGATCAACACGACTTTGACGGGTCAACAAACGGCACTACCCATTGGGTAGCGCCGTTAATCTGTTGGGTAAGTGCTGAATTACATGACAGAATGGCCCTACAAACATGTGTATTTGCATTTAAAATTGATCCAGCATAACAAGCTATAATTCTATGTGCATTATTAGCAGGATTCGTCTTGGGTTTTGCTGGGGCTGACCGGGGAGCTGGATCAGAACGTACTGCAAATTAGGCATGGTGATTGCTGCTGGTTTGAGCTTTTTAGCTTACTGGGTACTGTTGGGATAAATGACCAATGCCCGCATTTCATTCTGGGGTATGACCAAAACAATGGGTACTGAGGCGGTGATGTTGAGTGTGACCGTTATTGGTATTTCTGTTGTGTGCCCACCCTCTACTATATGTTTGAACCATCATAAATAGACGACACTATATAATGTGCCACGCCTAAATTGGTTTACGGCCAAAAAGGGTAGGCAACCCATTCAATAATTAAATATCTTTCTTCTGTTTGTCCCATAAATTCTTAATTCTAGGCACTTGATCTAGCATTGTGAAAAATCGATCATAACCCATTATTGTTCCCCCTATATCAAACACATCTTATTCCAGAATATGTACGTCTAAAGCAACTTCTTCTCTACTACATGAGAGATTGTTTTTCCATCCCACACATATGATAAATGGGGCCCTTGTCTTGGGAAGGAAACAGCAGGTGGCCTAAAGGCAGCAATACATTCACCCCCATTATCTCGAACACTTGGATAAACCAGCCCCCAGGACTCGTCCATTTTCATTTTCATGCCAAAAGCCTGACCGGGCTTCCAATCATTTGGATCCAGTAGTGGCTCATACCCTGCTCCACGAATATCGTGCATCGGTTTGACCACTTCACCGATATACACACGCATATCAATTTCACCGGGGGCTTCATTTGTATTACTTAAAAACTTGGCGCGATGATAACGAGTTTCTTCAATAGCTGTTTTCTGAGAGTTGGCACCATAGTACACACCGTATGTACCATCACTAAAACGACTATCATTACCTATGTGTGTGAAAGCTGCCATCACGGGTGTTGATCCTGGCCCTGAAACTCGATCGGCTTTTGGTACCAAAGATATTTCACCGGCCTCGTCCCGCAGCCGATCATTGGTTCGGTCTTCCAATAGATAAATCTCATCCATTAATTCGGGATCAATCATGCCTTCGAAGAAATCCACGGGTGGAAATTTGGACGAAATAATCCGGTATTGGTTTTCCCAATCCAGCATGATCGTGCCAGTAATCACCCGCGTTGGCCATCGAGGTAGCGACGAACATCAGCCAGGTCAGTTAACTTACCACCCAACATTCTATTTAATGCAGGTTCACCACCAAACAAAGGGGCGTTATTGGGTTTTTTAATCCATTCATTTGCCGCTTGACGTGAAGGCAACAAAATATTGAGCGATTTATAGATACCCATTAAATAGCTGATTCGATCCAACGTATCATTACTTAATCGGGGAGCTGTCTTATTTGATTTCCATGCAAAGAATGTTGATGAGGGAGGATACCCCAATAAGATGCGCTCTTGCTTAGTCTGTAATCCCCAACGCTCACTCAAGCCGAAGAAAAACTGTAATGCAGCACTGGCAACACGTTTAGGATCACGCTCGGGTTGTTTCAGGGTAACTTGCATGATATTTCTCCTTATACAGTGTACATATATATATTACTCCATATATGGAGTAATACTAGCTTTATTTACAGATCATTACAATCACCAGATTAGCGGTCAAGCTATGGTCACACATACAGCCTATAAGGGCACACCGTAGAAAAAATGACTACATTTCAGCCGCTGGCTGTGTTATGTTGTCACATGACAACAAATTACACTCGATTAGATATTGAACAGCTTCATATCAGTCTATTGAGGCCAGATGGCGCTATTCCCACGGCTTCTGCGATTGATGTGGATAAGGCGCGATTGTATGGCTTAGGCATCTTGCCGAGCATTAAAGCGCGCCCGATAGACAATCATGAATATGAAATACTGAGCGGCCTTACTACCTGGCGAGTCGCCCAGTACTTATGCATCGGAAGCATTGATGCACAGGTACTGGATATAAATGATGACCTCGCCCGTGAGATGATTGCAGATGATTTTGCACCCACTCTCAAAAGAAGAAACCCTGTCCATGAAGCACAGGCCATAAAAGATCTCTCACGAGTAGAGGCTATCTCCCCTACTCGCATTGGTCATCGTCTTGAATATGACCGTCATACCGTTTCCATTCTGATGCGCCTATTAAAGTTACCCAGGAACATTCTAGATCAGATTGAATCAGGTGGCCTGCCGCTAGGAAAAGCCAAAATGCTGCTAACCCTGTCCCCCGATCTGCAGTACGACCTGGCCGAAAAAGCCATCAATGAAAAATGGTCTACACGCCGGATGGAAGAGGAAGTTCGTCATCTTAAAAAAGGGGGCCCAGCAACCATCATTAAACAATCGCAACCAAAGGCAAAAGCTCGACCGCAAAAATCACCAGAACAAGATCCGGAAATCAAACGGGAACAAGAGCGTCTAACCGATCTCGTAGGCTCCCCTATTTTTATTGATCATGATACTAAAACAGGCCATGGCCAGATTGTTATCAACTACAGTAATCTGGATGTATTTACTGGTATTGCTGAACGACTGGAAGCCACCCCTACTCCACGACTCAGTAAGTCAGAATGGGATGATTAAGCGTTTTTTGAAGCTACAAATTGATGCGTTTTTGAGATGTTTCGTGGAAGTGTGGCTATTCAAAAAAAATAAGCTGTTTTCATATAAATCAATAACTTAGTTTTGGTGTGTCTGCGGACACACCCCTGTGTCTAAAAGGGCGTGTCCATGGACACGCCCTACTCCTGATTCCAATGATTACTCATGAATTGCTTAAAGGCAGCATTGATTTCAGCCTTGGAACAGCCCTTCTTTATATCCAATGAGTATGACGTTTTTTTGCTCTTCCACTTGATAGCATGGTCACCACTATCGGTGGTAATAACATTATCAGAAGCAGTCGATTGGCTCGGTGTTTTATTCGCGCCTGCAGCAACCAGTTGTTTAACTAAGTCCTGTGCTGTCTCAACCTTGCCTTTCAAATCAATGGCTTTATTTACAATACGATTTTTTGCCTGAGCATCATCTAAATATTTTGCCAGCAGCTTGTATTGATTAACGGACAGCTGAGTAATGTCAGGAACGGCATCAATAATAGCATTGGGCAATTCGGCTAAACTCAACAAGCGACTTAACCAGGTGCGATCACATTCCAGGCGTTTCGCCATCTGAGTGATATTGTTGTCATAGTAGTTTTTAATCGCAGACCGATAATCCAATGCCCGCTCATACGCACAGATATCTAATCGATCTCGGTTTTCAATGTCAGATAAACGGAAAGCCTGTTCGTCACTAAGATCACGGACTTCAATTAAGAACTGAAAATCAGGCCATTTGGTTTTTCTTAGATATGTTGAAGTCCAGTGTCGTCTGGCGCCGCAGATAACCTCAAAATCAAAACCTTCAGGATCATTTACCAGGCGTCTAACAACTGCCGGGAATTCTTGCTTACCCTGAGCTTCAAATCCTTCAATCAGATCTGCACAACGTGTTTCATTTAGTAAGGCATAATTTCTGTTGTGTTGCTCCCACATGCGACAACGAGCCGGATCAACTTGAATGGTTGGTACCATTTTTGTCGATTTCCGATCCTGATTTTCATGCATGCGCTTATCTAGAAAGCCCGGCTTTGCGATGTTTTTCCCAGCATCCGTATCGACCGCTTTATCTGAGAGGTCTGAGAATAATGCGGTATTTTTATTTTTTGCCATTTCTATCTCCCCTTCACATGATGCCTGCATCACGCAATGCAGCATGATGGCTAGGCCATGTTTTCCGGATTAGTATTTCGACTTCTTTATTAAAAGCGTCGAAGTAACTCCGAGCGCGGTTATGCACTTTTCGAGATGTTATGGGCTCATTCAACTCATAAATGGTCTTGAGCCGAGAACACGCATTGTCTACTTCAGCACTGTCTTTAACAACCGTATCGAGAACGTACCCACCGTACACTTTCTTCATCATATTACAGATTGCCACATGGGCGCTTTTACCTTCGTTCATTTTGGTAATGGCGGTTTTTACAAACTTATAATTGATTGGATTGCCCGTGCCTTTTTCAATCAATGCCAGATTATCTGTCATCATCCTGAAAAATGTTACAGTAGAAGAAAAGTCATACATACCGGGAGGTATTGGGACAATCAATGCATCAGCAGCAGCAAGAACATTCATAGGTATCATGCCCAGGGCAGGTGGCGCATCAATCAGTATAATGTCGTAATTGAACTTTATAGTATCAAGGCCTTCAGACAATCGTGTAATGGCCGGTGTGCCATCGTCAAGACTATACGCATAAGCCGCTATTTCATACTCAGCCTGATATAAATGAAGATTGGCAGGAATTATATCGATATTAGGCCAGTAGGTTTTATGTACGGCGTAGCCAAGATCTTCTTTTTCAAATCTAAAGAAAGGGTATAAAGTTTCTTCTGCATCTAAATCAAGGTCCGGATTAAACCCAAAGGTCGTTGTAGCTGACCCCTGAGAGTCTGTATCAATGACAAGAACTCGATAACCCTGTATTGCCAGATAATTCGACAGATGACAGGTGCCTGTTGTTTTACCTACACCACCTTTAAAGGATTGTACCGCTAGTATCATCGGATCATCTTCTTTAGATCGCCAGGGCAGTGTGCCAAATAACTCGCGCATTTTCTGAAGATCATTTAATGTATATCCAACACGGCGATTATTCGTATTTAATTCCGGTTCGGGTAAGCGGCCTTCTCGCTCTGCTTTACGGATAGCTTCTTTTGAGCGACCAACCAGTTCGGATGCTTCACTGATGCTGAAACGAATATCCAGTTGTTTTTTATTACTGGGTGAGAATACAGATGCCCGGAGTTGCTCTATAATGGTTTCGGATCGTTGAATCAGCTCTTCTATTTGAGCAATTCCAGTCCCTGACTCAAATTCTTCTTTCAACATTGTTTTAGTCATCATATTGTCCTGTGTTCGCGTATGGTGAATACTATCTCTTTAGTACGCGTAAATATACAAAACTACTCTCTACTTGACAACTTTTACCTATATCAACTAGTATTTACCTCCAATAGTTAGTGTTTTGGTTCAATTGTCTGTTTCAAATTGGATTCTTGGATCAACCGATTAACATATTGGCAATAATAAATGGGGGAGCCAATGTCGTTATTGATACGAACGATGGCTTTATTTAAAAGAAGACAATCTGGAATTGACCATATAGACACCACATCAGTCGGTGTTAAAGATCTCACTCCCTCTAATAAAAGACTCGCGATCCTGTCTATTAAATCACTTTGTTGTATGAACACATACCTTTCAGAATATGCCGTTTCGGTGTTTTTTACAGAACTGTTATATGACAACAATGCTTTATCATGTTCGGCCGCAATTGATAATTGTGAAACGAGGTTGGCATGGCATTAGATAAGAAAATACAAAAGCTTTTAGATCAGCGCGTAAAAGAGGCTGCTGTATCCATTGAGTATCGTAAAGAGCTCGAAGCTGAACTTGCACCCGTTGATAATGATTCAGATGCGATCGTATTAAAACAAGTACCAGGACAAACCAGTACTCAGCTGATTAAATCGACTGAAGAAAATATACTGCTTCATGAACAATTGGGGTTATTCGATTCTATCCCGCTTACTAATAAAGATGTGTTCCCAACCTTACTGGCTAGAATACCTGTCTTTATGCCTGTTACACGTAGTAAACAAAAAGAACTTTTAGATGAAGATAACTATCTTCGTTTTAACACACCTTTCGGTAGTGGAACTCGAAGTGGTCCGCTATTAACCATAAGAGATGAAGATACAATGCTTGCGCTGGATCGACTCCGCTGTAAGCAGCTGCACGGTATTGGTTCGAATTTACCTATTAAAGTGTCTGAACAAATGTACAACATGGATGACTCCGGAAAACTTCGCGTTGATATCGTGATTTGTACTATTACTCAAATCAATGAAGAATTGGGTTTGTCTGATGGCGGTGAAAACTATACTGAAACACTCAATTCAGTTAAGCGTTTAGACAGCACTGTTATTGCCTTAACAACGAATAAGCAAGAGCGTTATTTAGGTCGCTGTAAAGAAGGCGGATCATTTAAACTCATAGATTTGAGATGGAAAGCGTATGAAGAGCAGGGGATCGTATTTGTTCAGTTTTCTCCTGTTGTGACAGAATGGCTAAATAACGAATTTACTTACATCAACTGGCAAGTCAGAAAAGCACTTGGTAAAGATGATAAAGCCAAAGCCTTACATAAGTTCCTTAGCTCTCAGCCCAATACATATTCACGAGACATGTATGAAATAGCAAACCTTATCGGCATAGCTGATGAGAAGCGTCGAATCAAAACTAAACTTGAAAGTGCCGCCAAAGCCTTGATAAAGGTGGGCTGGTTACAGGATTATGCTTTTATTGGTACAGGCAGGAAGATCCCATATAAGCTGCATACGGTTCGATAACTTACCGTAGTAACTTTGTCTAAACGACATTGATTCATAGTATATATTTACACTACTACCCAAATAAACCCCGATGTAATGGGCTTTCAGAATATCTGTCCCTCATCTTTTCAGGCCTTTAACCGGTATTTCGTTCACCGTAGTAACGTTGTCTAAAGCGACCTAATAGAGTTTATCTGACCGTAGTAACAATGTCTAAAGGCATATTTAAATAATAATATCTGACTAAAAGTACCGTTGTAGCGAGGTCTTAGCTGTTTTAATTAATGATAAATTGCATATCCAGTTACCGTTGTAACTGTGTCTAAAGCATATATAAGTAAATTATTAGCACCGTAGTAACTGCGTCTAAAGCATGTATAAGTAAATTATTAGCACCGTAGTAACTGCGTCTAAAGCATGTATAAGTAAATTATTAGCACCGTAATAACTGTGTATAAACCTATATATAGTGTATTGCCTGATATTAATAGACTATATGTATTGCATTGTTATCCACAGGCCTCCGTAGCTGTAGCGTCAGAGTACCGCAGTATCTATGTCTAAGCACCGTAGTATTGAGGTCTGAGTACCGCAGTAACAGTGTCTAATTGCCGTAGTAAGTAAGTCTTAAGCATTATTAAAATCATCATAAGTAATTGTTTTATAATGTTTTTTATATCGATTTAATTCCTCTAGTCTTTAATTAGTCTTTTTATAGTATTTATTAGTCAAACACAGGAGTGTTTCTTAAAAGATTTTTATAAATGAAGATTCATGTATATGTATTATTAACACATAACAAACAATGAATAATTTAGGTTAGCGATAAAAATTATAAAGCACTAATATTCCGAGTAAATAGATTTGAATCAGGTTGTGTAATAAAGTAACATTAGTCACACAAAGTCATAGAAGTATATTTGAATACGGAAATATAACGGTTTTATAGGGCAATTAAATGAATAGATATATTAGATTATGCTTACTATGCACATCTACGATATTCGCATCAGTTTCATATGCAACAAACATAGATTCACTAAACTCAGATGAGTATATGACACTCGGTGACACCAATGTAACAACACCATCGAAGATGTCTCATTCAATAAAAGACTCTCTTGCCGTAGTAAACATAATCACTAAACATCCAGAAGGATACCAGGGAGGTAAGGCGTCTTTTTACACTAGTGACCTATCAACGAAAATCAGGCCTAAAAGTAGAGTCTGTCGAAAACAATAACTATGTGATAAATCTTATTAATTTTTGCTTGGAGCAACTAAATGATTAAAGCGATCTCATATCTCGAGACATCCTAATACATAGAATTTGGTGGTAATGATTGGCTTGACGGATCGTCTGTAGGTAAAAAACTGGCGATACTCTAACAACTATTGTTAGAGTATCGCCAGCGTGTCACATTGGCACAAGCACCATAGACTATGAACATTGGTTTTGACGGGTCAACGTAAGCATCCGGAGCGCTCGCACCACTTGGATTAACACCTCACTCTAGAGTTTAGTGTGGCCGATATTGCATAATCCTGGACCGGCTCAAGTTTGCTGCTGTTTGGGAAGCAGCGATCCACTATGCTCTATTCTAGTGAAATTTACCGTGTTTGTCTAAATTATCATGAATATCAGTATGCTCTATTTCTCACTGAATCCGGATATATTCATTAATGCTTTGTTAGGAGAGGGCGGTTTGGTGTCGCCGTAGACGGCTGAAATAGGCAATAGCCAGCCCTTAATGCGGACCTCACGTTCTTTTCCCTGAATAAGATATGTGTGAATATTGAGCCCCTTTTCGGTTTTACGGTGCAGTTTTGCTTTGCTCATCATTTTGGTCAGCTTACGCTGTAAAGCCGTTGCGGCGTGGGTTTCAGCTTCATTCTTGTTCTTTGTCTTGTCGTAATTCACAAGATTATGCATTTTCACAAACTTCTTGAATGTGACAGGGGACACTATTAAAGCGCCTTCTTTAACTATATGGACCAGCGCATCGCTTCTGTTTACGAATATCTTGCCATCACGTATTCCGCTTCGAATCCAGTCCAGAAAGTGTTGAGCAATATCAGGATCTTCAAGGTCGTATAGAATGTCAGATTGGACTGATTTCGCCTGAACATCAGCCTCTGACGCCACCTGATCATCCATGTAAAAATCTTTTACACGGATATTTTGAGCGCTATTTGGCGCATGATCTACTATATCTTGTGTTTTCTGGTTTTGTGATTCAGCTACAGGCATTTGACTGCTTTGCCCACTTTGCAAAGTGGTGGGACTCCCACCACTATCCAATTCATTAGGCTGTGTAATAGGCTCGTGTGCAGGTTCTTCCAGTGTTGTTGGAGCGACTTCCTGTTCATTGGAATTCTGAACTGTTTTGGTTTGCGGTTGATAGGAGGATTGCGCCAGCTCTACCTTATTGGCATCAATAGACAGTTCTCCAGGGTATGGGACAGGTCTACGACTAGGGTGGAAAAGCCGGTTTGTTTCAAATTTCAGTACGGTTAGTTGTAGTTGATTGTTGATTGTTAGGTTCCAGATCGCACGGTTGTCAGGTGTACTTTCAACATAACCATGCTCCTGCCAGGTATCAAAAATACGCGTGTTGTCATTGGGTATATCACTTGCTCCAGTTCTCTGAAGTTCACGACGAACAGCATCTGCGACAGTTCCACAGACCAGATAGGTATAATGATCATCTGTCCAGCCAGCACTACCTTCAGGTCGATTAACCTTCAATAGTCCCTCATCCAGTAGTTGGCGCAGGGCGTTTGTGATGCGCTCAACAAGAGGGGCGGATGGCGCATTGGGGAATCGTTGTTCCTGTCCGCCCAATTTCAGATTTTTTGCAGCAGATTGACCATCGGCCAGGCGGACGATATCGCCAATTGCGCCACATTCATATAAATCGCCAGCAAGCCATGAGGTTAATTGCGCCAGGATATCAGAGTGCTGAGACAGCCAGCCACGTCCTCTGGCCGGTAAAAGATGCAATAGACCATTGGCCAGCAGGGTATGTGTCTTGTATCGAGGCTTACCAAAAACAACTTTATAATGAGTCGCGCCAGAATTAAGAATAGGTAGATCATGCGGCGTCCAGATCTTGCCATTATTTAACTGTAGTTTTGTATTACAAATTAATTTGCCAGCATCATGTAGCATTGCGCCAGTGAATACGGCGTAAGTCCAGACGTGTTCTTGAGCGGAGATTATCTCAGCAGGAGCCTGTAGTGGCAGGTTATAAGATTTTCGAATTCGTAGTGCTGTGTCAATTACATCAAGGGTATGTGTTACTAAACCGCCCAAACCTGAATGATGATGAGATGCAGAAGCAGGTGCTAATTGAGCAGACTCGATAAACTGGACCAGAGCTGGTTTGTATAGATGAATAAAATACTCACTGCCAGCTGCTGTTAACTTTTCAATAGACTTAATACGTGCAGCCAAGCCAAGTAAATCGATTATTTTATCGGCCGAAAGAATAGGTAGTTCATTAAAATTTAAGTCAGATAATTTTAATGCGTTATTTGAATGTACGTGAGGAGATTTGCGCCAGAATTTCATGATCGTGATTGTTTAAATTGACTAAAAAGCCATTTATGAATGATGTCTGCAGCAGGATATTCCATGCTTGCCTGATAAATGCTTGCCGCATTTTTCTTGAAGTCTTCATATCGTTCACGAAGCGGATTCCAATAGACAGCGTTTTCGTTTTTATCGACATAAAAAGCACGGTATGTAAATGCGTCTATATATCCCATTTTATTGATGAACCGAATTTCTGGCGAGTCATGTGGGTCGAGTGTTTTTAAAATGTCATAGATTGCCAATTCTGGCATATTGTCTTCGTCGATTGGATATCCACTAAAGTTATTGATCAAATTAGATATAGTAGATAACCATTCGGTTTTTTGTATTCGGTCCAGCTCTTTTTCAATGAGCTCCATGGTTGATTCCATTTTTATGTATCCGTTTAGCATTTATATTAATTCACTGTCGCAGATTGTAATCGCACTGTAATTTTCATTCATTAGTAAATCGGAATCCCTTATTCCTGATTTCCTTTTCCCTTTTGCCCTTAAATTGGAGAATTTCAGGTCTGTATCGAAATTCTCCAATTGTTTTTACCCTTATATATGCCCTTCCCATTAAGGCCTTTGCAGGCGGCTTCGCGTATTCAAGCGAAGACGCCGCCCTTTGGATAGGGCCGTTCCCGTTATTCTTGTGATTTTGTTGTTTATGAATTAATCAGAAAAGCGGGTTTCTGATTTCGTATTACATTTATTTTTTCGTGTCGGTAAAGTTCATCTTAGTTATTTATGGACCGAGCGAAATGATGAAAAAACTTCTTATGTTAAGCGTGATTCTAATGTTCTCACATGGGGCTTTTGCGAGTTCTGAGCACGTTAGAGTTGATCGTTATTCAATTATTGAAACCAAACCTACAGTAGCTCAGGCCGATCTATTATCCGTGGTTATAAACGTAGCTGTGCCGGACCACGTAGTGACTGTCGGGGAAACGCTTCAACATATATTAGAGCGATCAGGTTTTTCGATGGCATCAGTAAATGCGTCGGATCCTGCATTGCCGATACTTTTGCGGAAAAAGTTGCCTCGTGTACATCGTCACCTTGGCCCTATCACATTACGCGAGGCGTTAAGTACATTGGCAGGCCCCGCGTGGCAACTGGTTGAAGATCCCGTTAATCGTATGGTGACTTTTCAGTTACTAAATCAGTATTCGAATTTTAGGCCATCCGCTAACAAATAAAATCAGGTGAGTATCATGCAATCAAATGCAGCAGAGAAAATAGAAGAAACAGAATCAATTATAACTGTTGAACCAGAGTTATCATCTATAGATATAGATGATAAAGAAGTTGTAGAGGAAGCGGTAAGTAATTCACCTGCACCGGTGCCTACAGGCATAAAGGTTCTTTTTGGTGGATTCGCTTTGGCTGTTGTCTTCGCCATTCTTGGGTTTACGATGTTTACTGGATCAGAGTCAGAGACAGTCGAGAATGGTGGTTATATCGATCCGGTAGTTCTTGCAAATGGTAAACAAATTAAGGACTCATTATTAGAAAGCAATAAAAGTTTGGATAGTACATCTGCATCGTTAAATGATGTAGAGAATCCATCTTTACCTTCCTTTGAAAAAACATTCACTAATAATTCCGCAGAGGAATATGCAAATCCTGATTCGTCTGAATCAGCTGTTGGATCAGAATTAACGAAACTAAAATCGATTTTAGATGAACAGGGTCTTGATATTACTCAGCTGAGTGAAACCTTAACCAGGTTAAAACAGGAAGAGTTAAGTAATTTACAAAATCAAATGAGTTCTATTTCTGATGAGTTAAAAAATATTCATAGTTCGGTTAATAAGCAGTATGCCGATTTAAAAACTGCATACAAAAAGTCATCATCCCAGACCAACAATCAACCAACGCGCCCGCCTTTCAAACTTCTGTCCATAGATGTTTGGGGCGGCAAGACCAGTGCAGTCATTTTTATGCAAAATAAAACAAGTTTTGCTGAGGTGGGCGATGAAAGGGCAGGGTGGCGTATTGAGAGTATTGATCGTCCGAATTGTATTGTGACTAGAAATACAGTTAGCAATAAGCGTATTAACGTGTGTATGAAGGGATAGTGATGAAAACGCACGTAAAGATATTAACGGTAGTGATTGGAAGTTTGGTAAGTGTGTCCTGTGCCAACCAAAATATTGTTAAAACACAAGAAAGTAAAGCCGATTCAATCATTAAATCTGAGAGTAACTGTAAAGGTCTCGTGCGCAATTTGACATTACCTTGGCAGTCGTCTCTGGAGAGTTGTGTAGAAAATAGAAAAACGGAAAAACAGATTAAGAATCTTGCTGTTATCGAAGAACAGAAGGAATTAGAAAAGCGGGATATGAGAATTGCGTACCTTGCTGAGAAACGAAAAGAGCGTGAACAGGATGCGGTTATGTATTCTGCCGAGGTCTTATTATCAGAACAAGAGAATAATGTAGTGATAGCTATACCCTCGATAGAAGTTGTTGATAGTTCAAAGCAAGTTAATCACGTTTCTAAAAGTAATAATTCAGCTGATGATCGCTTTATTTGGTTTGCTAAAAATATTCGTGTGTTAGGTCCGCAGGGTAGGTCGTCTGTTAGTTCGCTTATTTCTGAATTTTCACAGAGCGATACTCCAATACTCTTACGTGGGTATTTTTTAGAGGATGAACTGCAAGGATATGATCCAGAGGTCTTTTCTGTTGCGAGAGCATTGGCTGTTAAAAAACAATTAGTCGAACAAGAAAATGTAGATCCGGAAAGAATAACTATTTTACATCACACGCCTGATATTAATGCTCGTTATGTGGGGGTATCTGTTAATGGCTAATGTTATTCGTAGTTTGTTTCTAATCGTAAGCGCATTACCTGGTCTTACATATGCGGGCGTTGATGTGGTTAGTACGTTATATGGGGCTCATAACAGAAGTGTGGGTGCGCAGAGTCAGCAATTACAAGCGGAGTATCAGAATTCCGTTGAGCAGTCTGCAAAAAACTTTGGTGTGACCGCGCAAGAGTGGACACGCTATAGAAGTATTATGGATGGTGAAGGTAGATTCCATTGGAAAGATACGGATCCACGTGTGGTGTTGGGTATTTATTCAAAGAATGCAACACAGCGTAAAAAATATGCGGAAATTATGGCGCGCAGAGAGTATGAGCTGAATAAAAATTTCATCGAATTCAATCAGGAATACGTTGAGGCTTTCCAACGATTGTATGGCAATGAACCAATAATGGATATTACAAAAGTGGCTGCGTTTCAGAACCAATACAGTACCACCAACTATGGGTCAACAAAACCAAAGGGTTTATTAAGTGCGGGTGATCGCATCGTTTTGTTTGTTAGCACTGACTGTACTTCATGTGATTCGTATTTTCGTCAAGTTCGTAAAGTTCAAGAGTTCTCAGCTCTCGATGTTTACTTTGTAAATGATAGTAGAGAGAAAATTACTCAATGGGCTAAGGAAATGGAGATATCGAGAGATGATGTGAGTTCTGGAAATATCACACTAAATAGTGATACAGAAATGTATGCCAAGTATGGGCGTCCTGCTTTGCCAGCAAGTTTTTACTTTAACAATAGTGATAAGAGCGTGTCGGCATTTTTGCCAGAGTAAGTAAATGATGATAATGCGCTTCATATTGTTTGTTTTGATGATAACGCCAGGTATTGCGAGTGCATATATACCGCAGGCCTATATCTCAATAGCGAAAGAATACAATATACCGCCAGTTGTTTTATATGCTGTGGCGCTTGTTGAATCAGAGCATCCAGATTACAAGCGCCCATGGCCCTGGGCTGCAAACATAGATGGCGAGTCGTTATATTTTCAGTCACGTGAAGCAATGTATAAAGCATTATCAGAAGCTAAGGACGAGGGTAAAGGGTTTGCGGCAGGAACCATGCAGATTAGATGGAGATGGCATAAACAGCGTTTCCGTACATTGTGGGATGCGACTAATCCTTATGAAAACATCCGTGCAGGTGCTGCATATTTGAGTGAGTTATTTAAAAAGTCTCGTTCATGGGATGTTGCGGTTTCTCATTATCACACTCAAGGCGATCAAGAAGTCGCGGATAAATATCGAGAAAAGGTTCAGGAACGTCTTTTACTGGTACTGGCAGGTAAGCGATAAATGAAAAATACATTATTTATTCTAATGATTATATGGAGCTCTGTTGTTAATGCTGAGCCAGTCGTTATATATGATTCAGGCCGTACTGTCTCCGGCGATAAGTACAGGAACTTCTTTGCCACTGATATTAAACCTTCATTCATAAAAGATGGTTGGGTATTTAATGGAGAGCCTGTCCCAGATGAGAAACCAGAGCTGCCTGACTCGACACTCGCATTTCCAGTTAAAACTAGCAAGTTATCGCCAGGTCGCATAGAGCGTAGTAGAGATCAGTATATAGCAACTTTACCTGGCCCTATGTGCATTGTGGGTTCTGATCCGTTATCCAAACAGTGGATCACGAAGAACTACAAACAATTACGTGCGGCTAATGTCATGTGCGTTATTGTGCAAGCCGAAAATGAAACGCAGGCGAATGAGCTGGCCATGATGTTAAATGGAATGCTTGTAAATTTGGGCGATGGTGATGTTTTAGCTGATTATTTCAAAATACAACATTACCCAGTACTCATTACTGAAAGGAGTATTTCACAATGAGTACAAAATATGATGTAGAGGCATTACTACGTCCTCCTGTCGAATACATGGCGGCATTAAGTTATTTTTCTGTCGCCTTTATGATGTTCTGGTTGCCCAATGGCCTGATGCTTGTAAAAGAGTCTGCATTAATATGTGGCAGCGCATTACTGGCATTAGCTATTAATCGTTTTCGTCAGGCATGGAAGGTTCGTAAATATCAGAACGGCCTTTTAAAGATTAAACCATTCACTGTGTCATCAAATACTTTGCCTGTAAGTAATGAGCGTTTATGGCTTGGTAAAGGGTTTGTCTGGGACTCGCGGCATACACAACGTCTGGCTGATTTAGGTCGTAAAAACGGTCGCAAGTATTTAGAGCCTAGTAAGGCATATCAGCTTGCCCGTCATATTGAAATGAAATATGAAAAAGCGCGTATCTTTAATATTTATAAAGAGTCTTATCAGCGCTTCCATAGATTTATGGCAAGGCAGCGATTTAATCCAGTGGCTGCAGGCGTTAAATATGCGCTTGAGAATAATCCATTTGTACCTTTGCCGCCGGTTGGTGGGGATCCAACGGTTCATGCTGTGGGTCTTTATGAAGGCGAGAAAGATATATCGATGTCACTTGGCGACCGTGTTGGCCATACGCTCGTGCTAGGTACGACTCGTGTGGGTAAAACACGCTTAGCTGAACTTTTAATTGCTCAGGATATACGCCGAGGCGATACAGTAATTGTGTTTGATCCTAAAGGTGATGCGGATTTATTTATGCGCATGTATGTTGAGGCGCAAAAAGCAGGACGTGTAGATAATTTTTATTTCTTCCACTTAGGTCATCCAGAAATATCCGCACGATACAATCCGGTTGGTACGTTTTCGCGTATTACTGAGGTTGCGTCACGAATCGCTAATCAGCTTCCTGGTGCAGGGCAAAGTGCTGCGTTTCGTGAGTTTGTTTGGCGCTATGTGAATGTCATCGCAAAAGCACTAACCGCTCTGGGTCGTAAGTCTGACTACAACGTGATTCTTGACTATGGACAAGATATTGAGCCATTAGTTAAAGACTATCTAATGATGCTAGCAAGTGCTGCAGATCCGAGCGGTGCGTGGCAAGAAAAAGTGCTCGATATTAAAGAGGCTTTTGATGACAGTGATGATCGTGAGTACAGAGTAACAAAAGAACTGGCTTCTCGTGATCGTTACGTTGTTGCCTTATTAAGGTACTGCAAAGATAAAGAGTTATTAGATAGTGTTGCCCGTTCATTAGCTCGTACCTTTGAATATGATCGCGGATATTTCGATAAATTAGTTTCGTCTCTATTGCCGCTCATGGAGAAACTAACAACAGGTAAATCCGCTGAATTACTTTCACCTGATTACTTAGATCAAACTGATACGAGACCAATATTTACCTGGCAAGATGTGATTCGCACTAAAGGTATTGTTTATATTGGCCTGGATGCGTTGACTGATCCTGAGGTTGCCGGTGCTGTAGGTAATGCGATGTTTTCTGATCTGACATCATTAGCTGGGTACATGTATAAGCATGGTGTGTATAGCGGCTTACCCCATATCGATATAAAAAGAACAGCGGTAAATATTCACGCGGATGAGTTTAACGAACTGATAGGCGATGAATTTATTCCGATGCTGAATAAAGCTGGTGGTGCCGGTTTCCAAGTCACTGCATACACGCAAACATGGTCAGATGTTGAAGCTAGATTGCAGGATAAAGCTAAAGCTGGTCAGGTTGCCGGTAACTTCAATACATTGATTATGATGCGTGTGCGTGAACAGGCGACCGCTGAAATGCTCACCAAACAGTTTGATAAGGTTGAGATAAATCTCTTAACAGATATATCTGGATATACAGATAGTGCGGACACCGATTCCGATAAAGAATTCTCAAGCTCTACGTCACAACGTAAATCAACGCAACAGGTAGAGTTAATCCACCCCAAACATATTATGACTTTACCTAAAGGTCAGTGTTTCGCTTTGCTCGATGGGGGCAAGCCGCACAAGCTAAGACTGCCACTTGCAGATAGCGCAGATTTTGATGGAGTTCCTTCATCACTAACACAAGTCGCAGATGAAATGCGCAAGGATTACACCACCAATGATGACTGGTACAACTTTGTGCCTTCGTGGAGGGATGCGGCTTAATGTCCACAGATTCTCAACAGGCATCTAGGCGTACAGAGTATGCGGTTAAGAAAAAGACTGCATTCAATACTGCTGTATCGCAGGTAATGGAAATTATTGGGTGGTTATTACTGGCATTGCTAATGTCCATTGCAATGGAATGGATTGGTATGTCTTTTATCTGGGATGAGCAGGGCGTTGAGCATTCGCGTTCGATGATCTTGAAAGAACTTTCGTATATTAATGATGAAACTAAATTACGTTATGTCGGTGGACAGACGCCAGCGACTGTGGCTAAAAACTTTGCGACATCTACTGATTACTATCTTTATGAATGGACACGTATACGTGACTTCCTGGCATGGGTGATCGCATCACCAGATGCTGGAACAGGTGCCATGTTCTATCTCAAAAAATTTGTTATTGGGACAAGTGATTATATTGCAGCAGCAATTAATACCACACAAGTATTCTCTATCAGACTAGCAGTGGCATTTATGTCGTTTCCGTTGTTCTTGCTCGTAGGTACTGTGGCAGTGATAGATGGAATGGTAGAGAGAGAATTACGCCGATATGGAGGCGCTAATGAATCGGCTTATGTTTATCACAATGTAAAACCATGGACTAAGCCGGTCATGATTGGTGCATTTGTTTTGTATCTTGGATATCCAGATTCTATTCATCCAAATGCAATTCTGATTCCATTTGTTACAGCATATGGCGTAGTGGTATTTGTCGTGGCTAAAACATTTAAGAAGTTTCTCTGATGAGAATGAAGGGAGAGTCATTAGAAATGAAAAAGATAATATTGTCATTGGTGCTTTTATTAGGTGCTGTCATTACACCGGCACATGCGAATGAAGAAATAGAACGAGAAAATCTTTCTCTGTTTGTTAAGGAAATAGATTTTCTTATTAGCGAAGTAGACCGTATGAAAAGTCTATCGCGTTCTGATAATCGATTGATATTTGACTACTCGTCCTTGCGTTCTGACCTGATGTCTATGAAGCAGGGTATCAGAAGTTATATCAATAAAGATATCAATGATGGCCGCATCATATCACCTCTGAAGGGCGATTATTAATGGAGCAGTCATTTCTTGATGGTGCAGGCTTTAATGCATCGGATGTAAGTGTGTTAATCAGAGTGATGATTGCATCGCTATACACATTGTTTGTGGCCTGGTTGTCCTGGAAGCAGTTCGCGCTAGTGCGCGAAGATAGAATGGAGGTGGGGAAATGGTTTAATAATGTTGTGTGGCAGATATCACTTCTGGTTGGCGTTTTGCTGATCGTAATAATTTGACTTTACTTTTAACTTTACTCAAATGAGGAAATTACAATGAAAAAACTTAAACTTCTTTTAATAACGTTTTTTACTGGCTTGATCTCTACGCCAGTGATGGCAGCACTGCCTACGGCCGCTGATGTCACGGGTGGCGCGGTTGTGGATAATGATTCACCTATTGCAATGCTACAAAACTTGTTCTCATCAGGTATTGGAACAGCTGGTGTAGCATTTGCTGCATTCATTATCATGGGCGGTGGCTGGCATATCTGGAATAGTTTTGCAGAGTCACGCGAGAAGGGAAATTGGAAGAACTTTGCAATTACTTTCGCCATCGTGTCGTTTCTGATGGTAGGTGGTGTTGTATTGGCAATTCTTGCGGTTGATTACGGTAGCACCTTCGCATAATCATGAATAACGATACCGCTCACCTACTGGATTCTCAACCCACATTATTTCTTGGCTGTACAGGCGAGGAAATAGTGGGTCTTGGGATGCTTGGAATATTATCTGGTCTGGTGATCGGTATCGTTTTAGCAATTATTACAGGGATCTGGTTGTTGATTATTCCGTTCCCAATAATTTGCCTGGCAGTCTTTATATTTAAAGGTGGCCAAAAACTTGGTAAGGCAAAAGAAGGATTCCCCGAAGGATATATTGGTCGTGCAATAAGTATATGGATGTGTAAACACGGCCTCAGTAAAAAGTTTGTCGTGCGTAAAGGGCATTGGAGGATTAGACGTTGAGTTTTGCAAATGAAAATGAAAATCTAAAACAGAATCAGCGATTGCTTGTGCGCATAATATTAGGTGCATTCGTTGTCATTATTATGATGTATAGCTTTTCTATCTCAGCTGTTCGAGATATTACTTTATATTATCCGCCTGATTTACGTTCAGGAACGGCCGCGAAAGCAGGAGATGTACCTGATTATCAGGCATATGTTTTTGCGCAATATATTACTCAGCAGTTAAATAACTGGGAGAAAAATGGCGCTAAGGATTATCCAACACGTGTTAGCGCTCTCACTTTTTATCTGACACCGAGATATAAAGCGAATCTATTAAAAGATATAGATGAACGACTTCGTCAGGGCGAGTTACAAAATCGTGTTCGTCATTTCAGGATATTACCTGGTGCTGCTTATACGGAAGCCGCTGTTGAGGTCCGTGGTAATAGTTGGATTGTATGGCTGGATGTTGCCATAGAAGAAACCATATCTGGTCAACCCGTAAAAAACTTGAAACTTCGTTATCCCATACGAGTAGTCCGATATGACACAAATCGTGAAATGAACCCATGGCAATTGGCAATTGATGGTAATGGCGGATTAGAGCCGCAATCACTCGATGAAACTACCAAAGCATAAGCGGTAACCAACATATGAAATATACAAGCATCATAAAACAACAAATAGTGAATATATGCATTGCTGTTGCATTGGTAAGCGCCAGCACATCAATAGCTTATGCTGCAGATATTCAATACCCTCAGCGACTGGTCGAACATGCGGTTTGGGATAAGTCACCGATAAAAGTCACGCTACCAGTTGGTCGAGAACGCCGAATTGATTTCCCAGTACCAGGCAATAAATTTGAAGTGCCGGAAAATTTATTACATAAATCAAAGCCCATTCAAATGCGTGAAGATGGGAGTGTTTACTGGACGGCATTAGAAGAGTTTGAGCCTACACGCGTCCAGTTTCTTACACCGACCGGATACAGTTATTTTCTGGATATAGAGGCTGTTGATGACAGTAAATTAAAACACAAAATACTCGACAGACCATTGGTTATTGTCGATACACGCGTGAAGCAAAATGATGATCGCTCTAAAGATAATGATGAACTCGCATCTGCGAAACGTCTTGATTACGATTATGTAGATTTGGTTCGTCTGGCATCGCAGTCTATTTACGGTCCTGAGCGCTTAATTAAAAAACTACCAGGTGTTTCACGTATAGGTGTCGATCCATGTCCTGTCCAATTATACAGAGGCAGTCAGGTGGTGACAGAACCTATCGCGCAATGGAAAGCCAATACAGTTCCTTCTCAGTATGTAACAGCTATTCGTGTTACTTCCAATGCATTGGAAGATGTTGTCTTTGATCCGCGCAGAATTCGAGGTGAATTTATTGCTGCTGCTGCACAGCATCCATTAGTCAAAGCAGTTATGAATAATGGTGATACAACAACCTGGTATCTGGTGTCTCGACAGCCATTCCAAGATGCTGCACCAGCTACATGCCTAACACCTAAAGAGGTGGCCAGCAATGAATAGAGTCATCATTCTACTTGCAGGACTGTTGGTGATGTTCATCGGATTAATGGTGTTCAACGGCGATGACGATAAACCTGTACAACAAGCGAACTCACAACAGCAGCAACAGGCTACTGGCGCTGGTGATGTAACAGAAGTGGAGCGCGATGATTATGTTAATACGATCAAGACGATTAATGCACGCGCTGTTGGGTTAGAAACGCAAGTTAAGGAATTAAATGAGAGACTTGCAGAACAGGATAAGAATCAATTGACTCAGAAAGACGTTGAGACAATTGCACAGCGTAGTACTGAACAGCGAGCGAGAGACTTTAAGTCTGTTATGGATGATAAGTTTAAAGAGTTCTCGTCTGTATTAGATGATGTTAAAAATAAAAATGGCGGATCTGTTCCGAAAGGTCTTGGGTTAGATCAAATTGTTGGACGAATGGGGTCAACGGATAATTCGCCTGGCATGAACAATTCGATGGATGCATTAGGGTTACCAGGTCAGGGTGATCGTTATGTGACCATTACGCCACTGGCGACAGTAAGCTCGATTCAAAGTCGTAACGGCACAGTAGATATAAAAATGACGCCGGATGGCCTGCCAATGAATGCTGACGCCGACGATCAGGCACGCGAGAGAGATCTTTCAAAGCGTAAAAAAGATAAACCACCTGTGCCTATTTATACCATTCCACAGAATGCAACGCTGTTCAGTAATGCGAGTATGACTGCATTGCTCGGTATTGTGCCTGTCAATGGACAGGTGCTGGATCCTGTGAGATTCAAAATAATTACTGGGCCAGAAAATATTGCTACCAATGGATTATTTTTACCTCAAGGTATTAAGAATATTGTCTGGAGCGGTATTGCGCTGGGCAACCGCGAAATGGCGTGTACCTACGGTCAACTTAACTCTGTAACCTTTACTTTTGAGGATGGTCGAGTGACCACCATCAACTCACAAACAGATGCCGGTCAGGATCGTTTGGGCGGTCGCATGCTTGGCTATATCGCTACCAAATCAGGAAACCCTTGTATTAGAGGTGACTTGATATCGAATGCCTCCCAATACCTGCAGGATAGAATGTGGGCTTCTGGTTTTGCATCGGCCGGACAAGCATTCTCAGACACACAACAGACAACCACCATTACACCAGAAGGTGGTGTGATTGAGTCATTCAATGGCGATACTGCCGACTTCATCGCGGGCAGTACCCTAGCTGGATCACTCGATGAGCTTGTGCAATACCTACGCGAACGACAATCCCAGGCGATTGACCTGGTTTATGTACCGAGTGGACAAGAATTTGTTGTTCATGTTGAGAAAGAAATTCAAATAGATTACGACCCGAATGGACGGATGATAGATCATGCAAATCAAATACCAGACATGGCTAATGCCGCTAGCACTCTCGATTAGTACACTAACAGGTTGTTCTGATCCACTGGTCATACCTGAATCAGGCATGAATACTTTGGATGTATATGAACAACATGTGGGCTCGTCAAACAATGCTGTGAAGATGTTCCGCGATCTTAAGAATGATCGTCGTGATCTTTATGGATATACGCGTGAAGCCAGTAATGAAATTGAAGGCTTATTTCCGAGATTACCTAATCCAGAAATCGTTATGTATGTGTATCCACATATGACGACCAAGATGCGTCCGATTCCAGGTTATGCCACGCAGTTTTCAATGTATGAAAAAGACGAATACGCGCTTCCTGGAGAAATAGCACCATGATGCCATTTATCAATGATGAAAATGCAGGTCATGCAAAACGTTATAGTGGTGTGGCTCTGGATTGGGTTATGCGTTTGGCGGGCATTACACCTATGGATGGATCAAAGCCACTGACAAAGAAACAACTTAAAAAGACTTACAGTGATGATCCATCGTTTGTCGAGTTTCTGCCTTTCCGTGATTATTCTGTCGAAGACAAAGTTTTTCACTTTTATGATGATGTATCTGTGGGTGTTGTGTTAGAGATTAAACCCATTGATGTGGAAGGGCGTCCACAGCATATTTTGGAGAAGGTCGAAAAGGCGATAGAGAAATCCATTAAGAGTATCCCGCCACATCATGAATCCCCCTGGATAGTACAAACATTTCTACAGGATGAGCCCATAACAGGGTTAGTAGATGTAATGCGTGATTATGCTGTGCCTGATGCAAAAAAATATCCACATCATGAAATGTGGATGAAAGAAATGGAAGAGCATCTTGAGCATATGTCACGTGATGGAGGGTTATTTCATGACTCTATATCGAATACGAATTGGCGTGGCTTAAGTAGGAAGGTGCGTATTGCTATTTATCGACGTTCTAAAAAGGAAGAGTGGGTTTCTAAAACTGGAAAACCTTTACCAGGTAAAGGTCGTCCAGCGACTGAGCTGCGAGCAATCGTACAAGGATTTACGGGTCAGTTAAAAAATATTGGATGCCAGATCAAAGAATACAACGACGAAGATTTATTTAGATGGTTGGCACCATGGTTTATGCCCAATCCCTTGGGTTTTAAGAACGCTAGTGAGTATCTCAAAGCAAGGAAATTCCCAAAAAACCGAGATTGTTTTGATGCTGGCGCTGATCTATCAGAAATGTTACTGACTGCATCGCCCGAATCACGTGAAGATGGTGCCTGGCTATTTCAGAATAAGCCTTCGCGTCTTATCGCGATGCAGGCGATTGATACACCACCTTGTACAGGTGTTCTTACAGCAGAGCAGGAAACACCGTCAGGTAAAGAAGCATCTCTTTGGGATAAGTTGCCTGACGGTAGTATCTGGGTAACGACGATGGTGGTGTTACCTAAGAGCACTGTAATGCGACATCTCGACGATATTATCAAAGCCGGTGGACAAGGATCATCTGAGGCAAGAGCATCCTCTGCTCAGGCTGAGCAGGCCAAAGATAATGTCGCAGATGGTCGTTGGCTATATCCAGTTTTTAATGGCGTATATGTTAGTGGTCGTAATGATGATGAACTGGCCACAAATGTTAACAATGCGTTTAACGCATTGGTTGCAGCAAACTTCAACCCAATTAATCCACGTTACGATGTAACAGCGATTGATAATTACTTGCGCTTTCTTCCTATGACCTACCAGTACGACCTGGATAAGGAAGGAGCCAATATGGTACGAATGACGTATAGCGATCATATTGCGCGAATCATGCCGCTTTATGGACGAGGAACGGGTACAGGTAAACCAGGTAAAGTATTTTTCAATCGTATCGGTGAGCCGATTCTGTTTGATCCGGTTCGTGATAGAGCTCGTGTTGCGCATAGTTTAATTTTTGGTCCGACAGGAGCAGGCAAGTCTGCAACCATTAATTACATGGTGCTTAATGATATGGCTATCTATGCGCCGCGCACTTTTATTATAGAAAAGGGCGATAGTTTTGGCCTGTTGGGAGACTGCCTGAAAGCTAGAGGCTTTACTGTTAACAAAGTTAAATTTTCTCCTGGTGTTGATATATCTTTGCCTCCTTATGCCAAGGCATTTGAGGCATTAGAACAGGCTGAAGCTACTGAAGAAGCTATGGAGCGAGCACTTCACATGACTGCAGATGATAGTCTGGACGACGATAGTTCAGATGCGGATGATGAAATGCGTGATTACCTGGGTGAGATGGAGCTCATCACTCGAATGATGATCACCGGCGCGGATATGGAAAAGGAAAAAGAGATTGAGCAGGCGGATAAAATGATTATCCGTAAATCAATTCTTGACGCAACTCGCAAGCAGCGAGATGAAGGAAAAGACTACGTCATACCGAGTCATATTGTGGATCAGCTTAACGCCGTTGCGGATGGTATGACGGATGATAAAAATCGTACCAAGCGTGAGCGTATTTATAACATGGCAGACGCTCTGGCATATTGGTGTGAAGGCATCCATGGAAAGTTTTTCAATCGACCAGGTAAGGCATGGCCAGAGGTAGACATTACCATTCTGGATATGGGGATGCTAACAGCCGATAACTATAAGGACATGCTGGCCGTAGCAGTTGTTAGTCTGATTAATACAATTACCGGTATCGGTGAAAAGTATCAGTATTCTGGTCGTCAGACTCAGGTCTATACGGACGAAGGACACGCCATCACAACCAACCCAACTTTAGTAAAGCCATTCGTGTTTGGTGCAAAAACCTGGCGAAAACTCAATATCTGGTTAAACCAGGGCACACAACAATTTACAGATTATCCAGACGAAGCAGAGAAGATGATTTCGCTCGCGGAATGGTGGTATTGCCTCAACATGGGCGATGATGATCTTAAACAATTATTGAGATTTAAACATCTAAACGAAGAGCAGAAAGCACTGGTTGTTTCAGCCAACAAAGAGAAAGGAAAATATACAGAAGGTGTTGTTATCTCTGACAACGTTACTTCTCTGTTCCGTGTTGTTGTGCCTGCATTACCACTGGTATTAGCTGGTACAGATGATGACGAAAAACGGATGCGTCGAGAAGTTATGGATGCAAATAATTGTACTGAGATTGAAGCGGTTTACAAAATCGCTGACAGCATTAAAGAGAAGAGGCTGGCATCAGTATGAAAACATTAATCCTTATTTTTCTGTTTTCAGTTACTAGCAGTGTCTTTGCTAACCAGCCTACTAGCAAAATGTATTACCTGGGCACGAATGCATATCCAATAGAAAACAAATCAAATGCACATTCTTATGGTTATGTTTTAAATGAGTACAACATGGATGGACATCTCAATCTGGAGAAAGAGTTATCAGAAGGGCTACCACAAAAAGATATTGAACTGGCTGAGAAGATCGCTAATGAAAGGCTCGAAAAATTAGACTGGTCGAAATTACAGACAGCTTTTCAAGGACTGGCACTGGCAGCTGCCTGGGATATTAAAAAACTACCAGCATTTGTGTTCGCGGAAGGAGAGTTTGTTATCTACGGTGTAACAGATGTGAAAGAAGCAATTAATCGTTGGGAGCAATATAGCCAACGTGATCGATACAGATCAACTCGATATAAATAATCACGAGTAAACAAAAATGATGACGGATAAATTCATTAAGTGTGTTTCATGGTTCTTGCTCCCATTAATGACCATCAGCTCAGTTGTATCTGCCGCACCAGGTGATGAAGGTGGGTTGCCATCCGGTAGAAATAATATGCCAGATTTCAATGTGACGGATTTAATTAAGACAAGTATTAAAGGCGCTTTTGATGAAAGCTGTGGTGGTTACTGTATTGTAGGTGCGTGTGCTCATTTGCGCGTTCGTGTGACATGGAGTGGTGTCAGCATGTATACCATCATATCTCCAAAAATAAGACACAGTAATGCTGACTTTCTTGCCATGTCATACAACCATGTAGGCCAAGAGCCGTGGAGAGAATGGCGAGAAAGTTTTGGTCTTGCTATGAGGACAGTCAATGAGGGATTAATTGGCTCAACCATTATTCCGCCATTTGGATTACAAGGTGGTCGAGCAGATCCGCTTCAGCAGGACGCGCATCAGAGTGTGTCATATAAAGAGACCGACATAATAGGTCATCCAGCCTCTATCTTGCCACAAATACTGGATACTCGTGGTCGTATTCGTCCTCGATCATTTAATTATCAGGTGCCCACAGTTGGTGGATTTCCTGATGTTAATGATGCTCGACAAGCTGATGATCCTAATGATGAGTGGGATATCGAAGCCATGTTCGATACCGGTCTTGCAGAAATACTGGAGACGATTGAGGCCCAGATTCGTGCGGCACTAATGGCAGTCGAAATCATCAATATCATTGCAACCATTGCAGAAATGGCTGACACGCTTAGAGACCTGATCGATTTCTATAACACTGCGATGCTGACAATTGAAACGTTTGTGCGAGGTAGTGTCTACGGAAACTTTATCAATCCACGTTTCCAGGCCAATCGACTATTTTGCCCTGCCAGTGTTGTGCCTCTTCAGCCTTACTATCTGTCGTTTGCCGATAGTTTTTTCTGGCGCTCAGGGTTCCCAATTACAGATGGACCAATTAGTGGCTCCAATCATACAGCGCAAGTCATGAATCCATTTTCAAATCCAATACTTGGATCAGGACTAGAAACATGGGGCCAACTCTATCCTCGCGAGGGTACGTTGGATCAAAGCCACGATTCTAAAACTGCGTCAGTTCTTGCATGGCGTGCATTCGATATATTAAGAAACGATGTGCGCGCCGGAAGTGGAGGGCATCGTGTTGGAACTCCAATGCCGAGCGCATATAGAAACAAAGATTACCGCTGGCAGATGATTTTCCCAGAGCTTAAAACATGTCAGCGGACACCATATTACCCAACAACAGATTTAACATTGGATTTCATGCAGCCAGCAGAATTTGGTGGCTATGCCTGGAATATCTACACCCAATATGAATGTTGCATGAACACAAGCGGCCGAAAGGTAGGCGAGGTAGATTTGCCGCAACCGATCTGTTTATCGCTGTCGATTTAAAGGACCACTACTAAATGAATAAAAAACTATTACCACTTTTCATCGGTATTGCATTGTTCTCACTTGAATCACAAATAGTACAAGCTGCCGAACAGACAGCTGCTCCAGTATCAGTCGGTGTTGGTAGTGAGTATTACACTCTTGGAGGCGGCCAGGTATTACCGCCACCTGGATCTGGACGTGTGACGTTTAACATTAATGCACGTCTTCAAGTAGGCTTTGGATATTCCTGCGGGAAATTTAATTTCCATAACAATATTGAGCAGATGATTAATCAGTTTCAATCACGTCTTAGACAGTTACCTGGACAGCTCCAGCAAGCAGTACAGGCTGCAATTGCAGGCCTGCCTGGCTATCTGATGCAGAAATATAATCCTACGTTATACAACATATTAACCAAGACGCTCGATGAGTCTGCAGAATTATTTAATATGTCATATAAAACCTGCGAGCAGATGGAATCTGAAATGGCTAGAGATCCGAATGCTAATCCATATGATGGTTTCTTCCGTGCATCAATAGCTGAAAAATGGCGTGATGGCGGCAATGTAAACAATGCTGTTGCACCAGACGTATATGAAGATATTAAATCTAGTCCAGCAGAGCCTATTCAGTGGTTAGGTGGTCGCTTATATGGCACAACGTTTAATCCAGTACAGATCAATCATGATCTGGTGGTGGCTGGTTATAACATCATGTTGGGACGAACAGGTGACGTATCTGTTACCACGGCACCGACGGGTACTTTAGTCAATGAGCCAATTGTTCAGATTTGGTCAACACCGGCGGATGCTGGACGTTGGGCACAGACCATTGTGGGTGATTTGAGAATCATCTTAACTGGAAGCAATCAGAACAGATCAACAATACCAGGCAAGGGACTTAGACCTAAAGTAATGGAGCTCCGTACTGAAATTGAGCAGGCATTCAATCTTGCATATAACCAAAATGATTATAGCCAGATAAAGACATTTGGTTCATTGAATGTCACACCGGCATTAATTGAATCATTGAAATCTATGAATGCTGGTGAGCGTGCAGTGTTACGTGGCCGTTTGATTGAGGAAATGGCAGTAAAAGAAACGGTTGAACGGACATTCCTTATTCTGCAAATGCTAAATACGGGCTCACAAGCACCGGATGTAACTTCATCAGTTGGTGGAGCTGCTGCAGATGAGTACTTGAGGAATAATACATTGCCAGCGTTTGAAGCGAAAATAGATGAGATCATTAAGGATATTGAATTAAAGAGCTCAACACTCACACGCACAAGTCGAGATATTATCTCAAGAAGTAATCAAACCAGTTCCTCTTCAAGAGGTAAGCAGTAGTGAGATTTAAAAATAGTGAAGTAGAAGACGATCAATCAGAATCGCAGTCCGCAGTTAAAAAAGTAGGTAAAGGATTTCTAAAAATCGGAGTAGCTTTGCTGATTATGTTTGTTGTTCTGGTAATAGGCACGACAATAATGAAATCAATGTCGTTAAATCAATTAAGGTCAGCAAGCGAATCTCTGGATAATGCAAATAATTGGTTTCAGTATATACGGTGGGCTTTTATCGCGGCATTTATATATTGGTGGAAACCAATTAACACTTGGTTAGCTAACAAGAATCAGTGGAATACTAATCAGCTTAACCTAGTTCTTAGTATGCGTTGGATCGCATTGTTTGTACTGGTATTTGTAGAGTTAATATTTATACAACGTGTTTATGAATGGGTTATCTGGTGAGGGGTGAAGCATGTTTGAAATCCATGTAGGGTCTCATCTCGAGTTGTTTACAACCATGTATGGCTGGACGTTATACATGATGTTCTTTCAGCTGTTATCTATAACTGGTGTCATTTATTATCCTTTCTTAAAGGTATTATATAATGTATGGAAAAATGTAAAGGACAGTCGTGATTCAGGTGACGCAGCTGTTGTTGCACAAAAGCAGATAACTTATTCATTAATTGCTATGTTGGCTGTTTTTAGTATATGTGTTTTGCCTGCCGTGCAATTACAGGCAACAGATGTTGCATATAATCGAACCTGTATGAATGGTGGCGCAGTACAAACAATCGAAGATACGAATGCATCACAGCCATCACAATACGGCTCAACATTACAGCCTACGCAAGGTCAGCCAGGAGTCCCTATATTTTGGTGGTTCTTAATGGCATTTTCTAGCGGTATCAATCAGGCAGCAGCATCGTCCTTACCATGCCTCGATAATGTGAGAGGGCTTGATAATGTATTAAGAGGACTGACTATTGAGGATCCTGCATTACGAGGGGAATACAGTCGTTTTGCAAACGAATGTTTCCTTCCTGCAAAAAGCCGTTTTTTTTCAGCGCTAAATGGTGATCTTGGACCAGCGTTCCAGCAACATACTCAGAATAGTTTTAATGCATATTTAGCTGCAGGAGGAGATGAGGATGATCCTTTATATATAGGATCAGAGTTCTATTTGATTACACCTGGCTATTACGACTGGGGTGGAAATACTTCAGCAGCGAATATGACACCGGCCACTTGCACGGCGCAAATACCGAGTGGATATTGTAGCTTTAGAGCAGAAACAGATGTACCAGCCTGGCCATATGTTGAAGCACGTGATAACTACAATCAGGCCGATATCAATGCAGGCACACCAGGTCGTCCATATTGTGATGAGTGGTGGACGGAACATGCAAATCAGAACTTAACACTTAAGAATAAACTTTTGACCAGTGTTGAAGTGACAGGTACTGATGTACTTCAATGGAATGATTCTCAATCTGCCTGGCAGAATATATCCACTGTGGCGGCTAATGCCTGGTCAACCCTTCCAGGGTATGACCAAAATGATATCGATGAAATGATCATACAGCGATATGTAAGAGATAATATGCCAGATATGGATGATGACAATAGCTCGAACATGTTAGAGACTGCAGGGATGGCAACATTAGGTATTGCAGCTTTGATTGGTGACAAAATACCAGTAGTTGGTAAAGCCATAGGTGGTGCGGGAGAAGAATTCGCGTCATCTCTTGCGAATGTTTACATCTCTTTATGGACATTAAAACAAGCTGCACCAAAAGCATTGGCAATTATTTTAATGATGGTATATGGGTTGCTTGTCTTTTATCTAGTAATGTCCGAATATGAAATAGATTCGGTTATTACGATGATGTTCGTTATATTAGCACTGAGGTTTTTTACACCACTATGGATCATAGCTGATTACCTCGATGAGGCTCTCTTTACAAGTATGTATTTTAATGAGAACGATGGGGCATTCAGTTTGTCTAGAGTATGGGATCAGATTGCGACAACTACAACGATGGGAACAGATCGTCTCATCCTCGACATCGTCTTAATGGCATTTTACTTAATAGTTCCAGGGCTGTTGCTTACTATAATGGGTATCGCAGGTGTGAATGCTGGAAGAATGGCGACATCTATGGATAGTATGAGTGAGAAGTCCAATAAGTTTGGAAGAATGGGCGGCGGTGCTGTCAACGGTAGACGCCGTTAGTAATATGATGATGATAACTATTTAATAGTTGTCATCATCATATTCATCGTGCATATAAATATTCTCACGATTATATGCTTCACGCTGAGCATCATTCGCGACCGCATAATCTGCAGCATAAATAATACCCCATGAATTATAATGATCATTATTATAATCAGGATTATGGGAGCGTTTAGAACCTGTATCTCTTTTAAAGAGATCTTTCTTGGCATTTATAATACTAAATATGTTGTATACGAAAACGCCAAGTACACTAGCAATTCCGTTAAACAACATGAAAGACAGAGGTGCAAGAATCCATTTTACATTTGCGTCAGTTAAACCTAGTGCCATAAAAATACAATAGACAGAAACAGGTATGCCGATTAACACAGACATGGCTTTCACCCATGTACGGATCCAAGGCGAATTATGCTTTCTACAATGTGCAACCCAGAAGCCGCTGGCAATGGCAATGACGATGGGTGTTAGTGTTACAAAAGTATCCATACTTTTCTCCTGTTGATTTAAATATTATAGGTTAAGAATGTTAGCCTCATAACAGCGTCAACATTCTATAGGCTTTAAAATCTCGCATTTAGTGCAGTCTCAAATTTCTTCTTCAGTGCCGGTTCAAAGCCTTTCTCTATTTGAGGCGGTAGATAGAATCCTAATTCGTAACTACCACCGGCACAGTATTCTACATCGATGAGACTGCCCTGATTTTTGCCTCGGTTGTTCTTAGTAATACGATATGCCACCACGCCCAGCTGGTCATAGTCATTAACCTTAACATTGGTCCATCGAGGCGGCATCGCATACATCAGGCCAGGATACTCACTGGGCAGAGCCCATAGTCGGGCAATGCGCTGATCCAGTTGCGTATTGCTTTCCGTCTGCGGTATGCGTCCAATCTGCAACACTTCATGGCGTATAAGTCTATTATAGGCCGTGTCCACATCATTATCACTAACCAGATGCAGTTGCTTCCAATGGTCGCATTCACCCCACTCCGCAGGTCGAGTGTTCTTGTCTTGGCGAATTTCTGCAGTTAGTGCGGGATTTGTGGCTGTATGGGTTTCTAATATAACCATGTTATTTAAATAACTGCCCTGACATGCGGTCAGCAGGGTAGATAGCAGGCAGGCTATAAGTAAGGTGTTTAGTTGTTTCATTGTCGAATCCTTCCATATTTAGACGGTGTCTAACGGTATGTTTTGTTTATTCGTATCACCGTATCCATTTCCTCAAATATGACGCTTCTCACTATACCTTGTGAGAATGAGGCACTTATAACTTGTAAGTCTACATCACGTTCTCTTGAAACCATAAGGTGAACATAACGCTCAATTTATGGTTTCACAACACACGCAGTCTTTACCAGTGTATGATTGTATATTATATGTTTAATTCGTACGAATCAACTTGAATCGTACGAACAAATTAAGTAGTATTTCACTTATGAATCCAACCCATGAAACCTATGATGAATGGCAGCTGGCTTATCAGGAGTTCAATAAGTTGTTGTTCGATGGTCAGTTACCTGATTGTTTGATCACGCTACAGCGTGAAAAAAATTCGATGGGATATTTTTCGAAAGAGCGTTTTGTAAGCCGTGATGGCGTTAAGACGGATGAAATAGCGCTAAATCCCACGTATTGGGCATCACATGGTGTACAGGAGGCGCTGCAGACTTTAGGACATGAAATGGCGCATTTATGGCAGCATCATTTCGGTAGAGTAGGTAAAGGCCGCTATCACAACAAACAGTGGGCTGACAAGATGGAATCCATAGGATTAATGCCATCAGATACTGGAGAGCCTGGAGGTAAGCGCACTGGACATTACATGTCCGATTACATCATTGAAGGTGGGCGATTTGAGAAAGTAATCGATCACCTTGTATCAAAGGGCTTTGAGATTAAATGGATGGATCGCTTTGTTGCCGGAACTAAGATCCGGCCAATTGAAGATCCGAATAGTGAACAAACGGAATATATTTCTTCATTAGCATTATCAGAACAACTTAATTTAGAGCCAGAGTCGGCAGTGTTGCTGGCTAATGAGGTCAATACTTATACCCGTGAAGCTACAAAACAGAAAAAGAAAAACAAATCTAAATATACTTGCCCTGGCTGTCGTACAAATCTATGGGGTAAGCCTGGTTTAAATATCGCGTGTGGTAAGTGCGAAGTGACATTCAAAGAATTATAAGGAAACAGTATGATGCACTCTGAATTACAGCCAATTCCAGAACCGTTTATTGATGTAGATATCCGCTACTTGGATGAAAAGATTACAATGCACGTAGATCCTCGCCGGTTGAAAATTGGCAAAGGCGATATAGCGAAATCACTGGATCCAGAATCATGTCCTCTGGAGCGATGCCGGACACCTGTCACGATAGGAAATGAGCTGTTTTCTGTAATTGGAGGCCTTCGTCTGGATGATCGAGCAAATTATCAGTGTATGCACGGTTATCGCCTGATCCCAATCATGGATTATCCAGGTCCAATAGCGGATTATCATCAAATAACACGTGATCAGTATCGCAGAGCTAGGCGTTGTTACACAGGACTTATTGTTCGTCTGCTTAACAACGAAGCCTACATCCTAGGCGAAGAAGTGGACATACTTCCTGCAGACGAGCTGCTATGAAATATCAGACAGATCATTGGGTACAGTGCCGGTTTGAGCGTGACGATGGGCGTTATTACCAGGCAGTGATTGAGCAGGATTTGCTTGGTGACTGGATCATTCGTCGTGTCTGGGGTGGGATAGGGAAACCGGCCGGTACCATGACTGTCACGCCTTGCGATGATCTGAATGATGCTCGGTCTATCTTGAGAGATATTCAAAAGCGCCGACTACATCGGCATTATCATCAAACTCATTGAGGCAGTGGAATCAGATGCTATGCCTGATCGCACATTCGCAAGAAGCTATTAGTAACGTTATACTTAAATCTATTCAAAAGGCATAATCATGAAAGCCAAACTACCCAAATTTTATCGACAGCGATTTATTCTGACTCTGATCAGTATGGCTGGTGGCTCCTTAAGCCGAATGGACTTTCAAAAACTACTGTTTTTGTCGCAACAGGAAGCGGATTTTTCCTATTTCGATTTTGTGCCATATCAATATGGCTGTTACTCATTTCAGGCGCAGTCCGATGTTGAGTTGTTGTGCAAAATGGGGTGGCTGGATAGCACATCAAACCGGATCGTCGTAAAGCAAACGCCTGACATGAGCCTGGATCTTAATGCACAAGTCAGACTTGACCAGTTTATATCTCGTTATAAAAGTCTACGCGGTAAAAAACTGGTTTCCCATGTTTACAGTTCATATCCGTATTATGCCACACGTAGTCGAATAGCCAGTGATGTACTGGATGATCTTTCAAAAGTATCAAAAGAAAAGTCGAAGCTTAAAAGTAAAACCACGGCGATTTATACCATTGGTTATGAGGGCATCACATTTGAAGCCTATGCTAATAAATTGATTCAACACGATGTTAAGCTGTTATGTGATGTTCGACGCAATCCATTAAGTCGAAAGTTTGGCTTCTCTAAAGGAGCGCTCAGTCAATTGTTACCGAAGATGGGTATTCAGTATTTGCATATCCCAGAACTGGGTATAGCTTCTGAGCTACGCCGTGATCTTGATACAGCAGCAGATTATGCGAAATTATTTAAGGACTATCGTAAATACTTACCAAAACAACAATCAAGTTTAGAGTTTTTGGAGAAATTACTTTCAGAGCATAAACGGATTGCACTGACCTGCTTTGAAAAAGAGCATACATCTTGTCATCGTCACTGTGTCAGTGATTATATGGAACAAGAACGGAGTCTTAAGGTATGCCATCTATAGCTGGGATGCGACGTATATTTATAACTGTTAAAACATACCCTACCTTATCTAAAAAATACGATGAACTCGTTTGTACGGCGGGTATTCTTGATGATGGATCATGGGCTCGTGTGTATCCACTGCCATTCAGAAAGCTTGATTACGATAACCGTTATCAGAAATACCAATGGATGGAGTTACCTCTAGTTAAAAACGAAAGTGACCCAAGGCCTGAAAGCTATCGAGTTCTCGATATCGATCAGATCACAATGCTTGGTGATCCTGTAGGAACAAAACAGGCCTGGTTCGAACGCAAATCCATTATCTTTGAAAACAATCCTGTGTATGAAGATTTGGCAGAGCTCATTAATCGAGCAAATAAGAATGAATTATCTATCGCCATATTTAAGCCATCAAAAATACTCGACTTCATTATTAAGCCTGTAGACAGAACCTGGGACAAACAAAGTCTCGACATACTTAAGGCTAAAGCCAGTCAGCTTTCGTTGTTTCAAACGGAGGAAGAACTTAAAAGGGAATTTATGGTGGTCGATAAGTTGCCCTATAAGTTTTCCTACCGATTTGAAGATAGTTCGGGCCAGACTAGCACTTTAATGATTGAGGACTGGGAAATAGGTATGTTGTATTGGAATTGCCTTAAGCAAACCGAAGGTGATGAAGATCAGGCATTACAGTTAGTTAAGAATAAATACTATGATGCCTTTACTAATAAAGATATTTATCTTTTTTTAGGAACGACCCGACAGTTCCATGGATGGGCTAAAAATCCGTTCGTAATAATTGGCGTGTTTTACCCGCCTATAGAGAATCAGCCTTCGCTCTTTTAAGGTCATTCCATGTTTGATAATGCCCACTCATTAGAATGCGATCAGAAACATGAAATAAAAGAGCCTTTACTTCGCAGCGCCATTGAAGGTGGTAAGCATGGTCTTCCACATTTGCCTGAATTTACACTACATGATCACTGGAATTCTGGCACAGGTGGCTTAGCCCATCTTTTTCTTATTTTCCTAGTTCGACTGGAGTTTGGCCTTCACCGAATCCCTGGTTTTGGGGATCGAATGTATAGTGATTATTCGTTACGATCTAGTGCATTAGATTTCTTTGCCGAGCTTACTGATGAAGATTTAATTAATAGTCGTCAAGCATTGCGTGAGGTTTATCAGCACACACAATCATTTCTCCTATCTCAGACAGATAATAAACGAATACATAACGGCAAAGCATACCTTGGGCGTGGCGTTAAGCACGAGTATGCATTAAAAGTTAAGTATGCCAATGACCGTGCTATCTCAAATAATGAGGACTATATCTCTATAAAAACCGATACGTTGTCCCCATATAGTTATGGGTGTGTAGGTTATACAGATGGACTTCGTTTCTGGCGTTGGATTTCTTTTGAGAACATCCTAATGACTAACAAAAATGTGAAATGTCTTTATGAAGATGAGTGGTTGATCATTAACAAAGATCCACGTGGCTTGATCGATATAGAGACTAATGATATTAAGATAGAGCCTGGTTATGAAGGGCATCGGTTACAAATAGCCAGCGATTGCTACGAAAATAAGCGAGATTTTTTAATTGATGATTTTGAACCTTATTATCACCCTATTAGCCAATTACGCGACAATGCTCAATGGGTTAGGGATGGAAAACTGGTTGCCTTTGCTAAAAAAGTGGAAATGGTTATTTATAAGCACCTTAGTCAAAATAAATAGCAAAAAACAAAGGGAAGTAATAGCTTCGGTTGGAATCTAAATTATTATCCCCCTAAACTGTATTGGCTCAGATACGACCTGACAGGTTAATTTACTGGTTTCTATGTGTCCTGACAACTGAGAGTGCAAGCAAGGTAAAATTAGACTCTCAGTATTGCTGCTTCCAGTTCAATAATAATCCATAGCGGCCTGTCGTGAGATTGATGTGAGCGGCTCAGAACACCACATATCTGTCATTTATAAAAATCTAATATACATACTGCTACTAGCGATTAGCGAAACTACAGTGTTTTTCATTTTGATCTAGATCATAAACCGGATACGTTCCACTCTTACGGGTGATTTACTAAATTATTTCTTCTTCTACAATCATTACTACTTAAACAATAACTAGCAAGGCAGCTTATATGAAAGGTGTTATGCATATTGTACAAAATAGAATGGGCTGATAATGGTGTTTACTGGAAATATTATGGTGATATTTCGGGTAGAGAAATTATTGAGGTCAGTCAACTTATTTACGATGACCCACGTTTTGCTAAAATAAAGTACAAACTGGTCGATTTTCTTGATATTGATTCCATTAATATAAGCAAGGATGAAGCGGCTGAAATCGTAGGTCTGCATAAAGCGGCTGCATTATCTAACGGCAACATTGAAAACGCAGTTGTTACCAGTTCAAATGGTGAATTGGCAAATAAATTTGCTTTCTTTTTCAGCAACCTGTGCTGGGAATTCTTTGTATTTCAAGATAGAGAGAAAGGCAATAACTGGCTTACTAGTAAATGTACTTGAAAAAGTAGAGATTTGGTTTTTAAAAAGAGAAACTTTAGGGCGTAGGCCGAAGTTAATAAAATATTGCGCAAGAGCTTCTGATTGAAATTAGAAGTTTTCTTAATCAGCCTTGAATTACTGCTAACAGATATTAGGCCAAAGGAGAACATGAATATGGAACGTATAACTGTTGGGAAGCAATGAAGTGTGGAAGGCAACCTGATGGTGAGAAAGTTGATGAGCTAGGTATCTGTCCAACAACAATGTCTTCAGAATATGATGGTACGCACAGAGGTGTTTTTGGAGGACGCTTTTGTTGGGCTGTGACGGCTACTTTTTGCGGTGGAAAAATCCGAGGTACATTTGCAAATAAACTGGAGAGCTGTATTGACTGTGAATTTCTAAAGCAGGTCAACGAAGATGAAGGACGGGACTTTATCTTATCTCCCAAGTAATCTACAAAATAAATCAAGGCAAGGGCATTTATTAAATGTTTGAGTATGAATTATTGCCGATCAAATTTCTGGCTTTGTTAAATTCTGGAGACCCCAGGGTGAGTTTATTAACCACTGATTGAGTTCTTCAATGGGCATTGGACGCCCCATGAGATACCCCTGGGCAATATCGCAATTTAATGTGTCCAGCATATCCAGAGTATCCTGAGTTTCAACTCCTTCCGCAATGGCACGCATCCCTAGATTGTGTGCGAGATCAATAGTTGAACGTACGATAACTGCATCGTTATTATTTGTCGTCATACCAAAAACAAAGGACTGATCGATTTTCAGTGCATTGACGGGTAGCTTTTTCAGGTAGGCCAGAGATGAATAGCCGGTACCAAAGTCGTCAATTGATAGCTTTAAACCCATTCCGTCTAGTTGCGTAAGTGTCTTTAATGCGTTTTCCGGTCTGGACATGATAGCCGATTCTGTGATTTCCAGTGTAAGTCGCTCAGGGGTAACTTTATAAAATTCGAGTAGTTTTGCAATGTTGCTCGGTAAGTCGGGGTCGAGCAGATTACGCGTGGACAGGTTAACCGCAATACTGATATCAATACCGTTATCGATCCAGTGTCTGCATTGCTCAATGGCCTGCTCAAGTACCCAGTGTGTAAACGGCTGGATCATCCCTGACTGTTCCACCATGGGTATGAATTCATCAGGAGAAATCATTCCATTAACGGGGTGTGGCCAGCGTGCCAATGCCTCGACACTGGTGATTTTGTTGGTTTTAATATCAATTTTCGGCTGGTAGTACAGCGCAAATGATTTTTCATTGATCGCCTGACGTAATTCACCATGAAGTTTTAGTTTCTGCAGAGAAAAAGGATCACTCTCTGGATTGTAAATACTAAAGCCGGTGGCCTCATTCTTGGCTACGCGCATGGCGATATCTGTGTGCTGTAATAAAGTGATAGGATCATCTCCATGATCCGGGTACAGTGCAATGCCAATGGTGGCTTCGATTTCCAGAGATGCATCATTGACAACAATAGGTAGTTCGAACAGCTGCTGTATTTTCTCTACGGCGGTATGCACCTGCTTACAGCCTACACCCGATAACACAAGCACAAACTCATCGCCGGCCAGCCGGGCGATGGTGTCTGACTCTCGCAATTGTCCTTGCAGACGGCTTGCCACTGTCTGTATCACAATATCCCCACTTTGATGTCCAAGCAGATCATTGACCTCGCCCAGGCGGAGTATATCGACCATCATTACCGCAAACGGTAATGCTTCGCGATGAGCTACTTTCAGCGAGTGTTTAAGTCGATCATGCAGTAGGGCACGGTTAGGTAAATCCGTTAGAGTATCGTACAGGGCCTTGTGCTCCAGATCAGCGATATAGCGCTTACGCTCGGTGATATCCTGGATAATGGAGATAAAGACTGGTGGCATTTCTATGGTAGAGAGTTGTATGCGGATTTCTACCGAATAGCAGGTACCATCTTTACGCTGATGCTCGGTTTCGAAAGTGACTACCTGTTTCTCCCCATGGCGTAATGGAGCGATTAAGGTGTTGAACTGTTCAATAGTCAATTCAGGCTTGATATCTACAGTGGTCAACTGTTTCAGTTCATTTAATGAATAACCGAGATTTTGACAAGCAGCATCACTGACCTCAACGAAACGCAGCGTGTCTGCATCAAAGGTATAGATCTCATTCCAGGATTGCTCAAAGAGATGTCCTATGCGTGCCGAGAGTAATTCAGCCTTTTTCTTTTCGGTAATATCATCCATCAACGAGGCGACGCCTATTATATTGCCGTGTTTATCCATCAATGGTGTGTTGTACCATTCACATAAACGGATTTTTCCCTCTCGAGTAATATTCTCATTAACCTGACGAACCAGATTCTGGTTCGTCATTAATTTTTGCCAGACCGTGTCCACTGCATTTTGTTCGTGGCCCGGGACAATGAAGCTTGCGTGCTGCCCCAGTGCTTCTTCTTTGGAATACCCTAAAATGCGTTCCGCTGCAGGATTCCAGTCAATAACCTGAAAGTCTGTATCCCACTCAATAACACCTAAGGGTGATTGCTCGTAATGCAAGCGCATACGGTGATCACTATCAGTAATCTTCGCCTGATCATCCTGTATTTTGCGCTCAACCCGGCTTAACAGCCGGAAAAATAAGGTGAACAATACGCCGCCAAGTAACACTGTGCCGACAATGGCATAAGCGATTTTAATGCGATTTCTGCTGATATGTGCCGACATATCACGTAGTACCATTACTTTTCCAACCTCGCGGCCGCTGACATCTCGAATGGCTAAAAAGGCCACAAAGTAATGTCGATCACCCCATGTAACGTGAGTCCCATCCTCTGGATAATCAGCTGTAGAATGAAGCAATAAGTCGTGCGCCTCTGGTAACTTTGTAATCGTCCGCGACGCAACCACCACATCGGGCAGGTGATCCCAACTTAATTCACGTTTGAGTAAGCGCATCCCCGTTTCCCAATCGGCCTGGTTTAAAAAGCGTTTATCAAAAGTGATAATAAGATCAGTCCCAGATGTACGCGCCAGATCGTCAACTAGATCACCAAATTCCTCGCCAAGTTCGATATAGCCCAAAAGCCTACCCCCTTCATGTACAGGAGCAACTGCGCGCAGAGCAAATGTACCTAGCGGACCCAGTTCCGGCCCTGATGACATCTCGCCGCTACGCTCCGCAGCGCGCAGGGTAAAACGGTCGATGGTGTCACCATAACGTTCTGGATGATGAACGCGTAACAGATTAACGCGTTGTGTATCATGAAAGTAAAAGTGGGTGATTTTATGCCTGGATTTTAACTGTTGAAATAAGGGTTCAACATGGGCCAACAGAGCCTCACGATCCGCCGTCTTAAAGGCATCGTGCAATTCGACATTGTCTATAATCATCGCCAACGTTGCTTCCAGCTTGTGGGTGCGCTCTTTGACGGTTGTTTGGTAAAGTGATCGCAGGGATAGGACGCTACGAGAAAAATCTTCCCCTGTATTTTTGTCTTCTTCAATAATCAAACTGACAACAAAGGTACTCAGCATCAATACTAATACCAGTACCAGCACCAACACCAGGGGAAGTAAAATACTGGCTTTTAAATTAACAGGCTTCATACGATTGAATTTATCCTATAAAAATATGCGCAGCTTTCTGTAGCACTGCTGTTATGAATAAACCGTACTATTATAGTTGTTATTTTTGAAGAATAAATAATCCAGTATACCAAGGTGTGGGCGGTTGACCTTATTGCTCCTTAGAATTAACGCAAATGATAGTGTGTTCGTTCAGACGAAAACCACGCTACGCTCAGTTTGTGTTACGCAGCGTGGGAGTTGAAGGGCTGCTTTTTGATGTGATGGCCAGGTTACGACCGTCTGCAAATGATTGGATTTCGACTAAGGCCATAGCTGACATCGCTTAGCCAGCACATTCCATTAGCCTGTGTCGTTTGTTGTCTATCACATACATGAGAAAGCTATGTATGTCTCCAATTGGCCGTTTTCTGCCTGTCGATAAAGGTGTATACGGCCACAAGATTAAATAATTTGTTGCTATAGCCTAATAGAAAATTAAATTTTCTGAGCGTCCGCTTTTAATTATTTATTTAATAAATTTAAAATCAGCAGTGCTCATACTTAAGATGGAAAATTCGTACATTCAAAAATACTAAATGACAGCTTATGATTGGCTCCCGAAGTAATGTAACAAATTGTGTATGTCAGCTGTTTTTAATAGCAGACGTAAATTAATTTACGAATTAGGGTTTAAACATCGAAAGTAGTCATTGGTGGTTTTTAGTATTTCAAGCATACGATGTATTAAATTATTCTAAACTAGAAAGTTTTTAATAATTATGCGAATACTTTACGAAAATAATATAATAGTAAGCAATGGTTGGGAATTGGTTGTTGTTTGTTATACTCAATATTTTCATTATTGTATTAGTATCTTTTTATCAGGCGTCATTTGCTAAAGCCGAGAACGATAATTCCAATACTGATAAAAATGGCGGCTATTATCCGACTTGGCCATTTTTCCTTTTCTTTAAATATCCAAATTGAAAGTGCCGTTGCCAGGACGATGCCCGCATTGGTGTAGGTAACCACATAAGCAGCAGGCAGTTCTAGCATGGCACGAACGACCAGTGCATAAGCTACACCAATAAACAAACCGCCAGATAGGGTTTGAATTATTTTTGGTCTGCAGGATGGTATAAATATTTTATTTTCTCGATATTGGAAAATCGATAGCCCAATAAATGAAGCAAAATAGCCGATACTAATAAATCCAAGCTGTGCGCCGAAGGTTGGTAGGTAGCTAACAGCTGCTTTATCACTTACAGAGTAAATGCTTGTAGCGAATGCCGCTGTCATTGCCCAGAGTATTGCATGCTTTGCATCACCATGTCTGGATACCGCTGCGAGAACCCAAAGACCTAATGCGCTGATAACCATACCTGTAATACCGCTAACATTTATTTCCTGTTCAAAGAGTAACCATGCCCACAACACAATGAGTAAAGGTGAGCTGCGCGCGACGGGATAAACCAGGGCAACTGGAGCATAATGATAGGCTTTTCGTAACGATAAAAAATAGACGGTGTTGGCTGCGGAACTGACCAGTAAGGCAATAAATAATTCTGCATTCCAGTAACTGTCATTGATTAATCGCCACAACGCCCAGGGGCCAAGTAAAATGAGATGCGCTAATAGTCCCCACCATAAATAGTTACAACGCTTATCAACATGTCTGGCTAACAGATTCCAAAAGACATGCATCAATACTGATAATGTAATCGCTAGGTATGCACTGATCACAATTATTTAAGGAAAAGCAATATAACCGTCATAACCCGGAATTAGGTTCTCCGGCAGATTATTATTTGAATTATTTAACCACAGATCAAAATCGTGACTAATATGCGTCATTACTGTTCGTTTACTTTTTATTTTCTCATGTAGTAACAAAGTGTCATTCAGATTATTGTGATTTCGATTGTCGGTATCCGGTGGTGAACTGGTATCGATTACAACAGTATCGAGATGCTTATGTTTAAGGAACTCTTCAACTTTAGGTGGTAAATTTTTGGTATCAACAAGATACGCAATAGTATGTTTCTTGTATTCAAAAAGATAGCCAAAGGTTGGTTTTGAATGAATTAAAGGTAAGGGGGTTACTTTTAATTCACCTAAATTAAATGTTTCAAATTTTCGTAAAGACCGAAAGTCCAAAATACCTGGATGCTTAAATAGATCATCACATCCTGCTTTGTCTGGTGGGCAATAAACAGGAATTTTAATATCTGTTCCCCAGCGAAGATGAAATAATCCCTGTACATGATCTGCATGAAAATGTGTTAGCAGAATACCATTCAGTTCAGGCGCTGGAAAGCGTTCGGCAATGTCCATTAGACCCGCATCAATTAAATAACGTTTATTATTCACTTCAAGCAAGGCGCTTGCAGATCTGCGCTTGTATTGTGGATTTAATCGAATAAATTCACAACGTTCGCAGTTGCAGCCATAACATGGCATGCCACCTGCATTACCACTACCCAGTAAAGTTAAGCGCATTTTTCGTTCTGACCGTTTAAAATTGAATCTAATAATGCCTTACCCGCATCTTCTACTAAACCATTATTATCAATTTTTATTAGTTGATAGCGCTTAACTTCATTTTCAAGTTTGACCGCCTGAATTAACCGTTGTTTAATTTGACTGGATGATTCACGGCCTCGCGCATATAAACGATCGCTAAGTACCTCGGGATCTACACTGATTAATACGGGTATTAGCTCAGGAAACAGTTTTTTTGCTTCCTTTAAATAGCCACGTGATCCATTCATTACTACATTAAGTCCATGTGATAACCAGACATTAATTTCTTTTCCTATACCGTAATGTGTTTCATGACTAAACCAGTGCATTGCAAAGCAGCCAAGTTTTTTTCGATGTTCAAATTCTCGAATAGATAAAGCAACATGATTTTCACCTCCAGAATCAGCTGGACGGGTGATGTAACGATGCGCATACATAATCGATGCGTCGTCAGGCATGTTTTGTCTTACATGGTGAATCAGGCTATCCTTGCCCGCACCAGAAGCACCAATTACATAAAATAGTTTAGCCATGATCATAAACCACGCTGTAAACCTGTCTTCCATTACTCCATACCGTGGATACTTGAGGTAAGCCACCGGGTACGTCGACTGCGATAAGATCTGCGCGTTTGCCAATAGCGATCTCTCCGCGATCTGGTAGACGAGCAGCCTTAGCAGGATTGCTGGTTACCAGGCGAACGGCAGCGGCTAGATCAAGATCAGATAATTCAGGAATGCGAAAGATTGCAACGATTAATGATGCCGGTGAATAATCTGCACAAAGACAATCTGCAACACCTTCATGAATGGCTTCAATGGCTTTCATTGATCCCGACTGACTTTTGCCACGCAAAATATTCGGTGCGCCAAAGATGGTTGACATACCAGCGGCTTTGGCTGCTAACGCCGCTTCAAGATTGATTGGGAATTCTGAAATATCAGCGCCTATGCCGGTCATTGTTTCAATACGTTCCGCTGAATCATCATCGTGGCTTGCTACGGAAATTCCGGCAGCATGTGCGGCTGTTGCCAGTTCTTCCATGCGCGAGTAAGCACCCTCAGCGGCTGCTTCTTTTCGTTCAAGAATAACCTCAACTTCATTCGCAGTCTTTTTATAATTTTGTGTCAGGTAATCACGGTATGCCGCCATGTTTTTAAACTGACCCTGGCCCGGTGTGTGATCCATCATCGAAATCATATGCATGGAATTTTCATTGAGTAATTGCTTAAGAATAGGCAAGCCGGTTTCATCTGTTATTTCGTAGCGGCAATGGACTCTATTATCTATTAAGGCATGAGGTTGCCATGCATGTACGGCGCGAGCTACATCGGCGGCAAAATTATTATTTCGCACACCCAGTTCTTCATGTGCAAAAGACAATGCATGGTAAATCGTAGTGATACCTGCCGCGGCATTTCGTTTGTCTGCCTGAGCGCAGGCAAAATCTAATGGGAAATGTACATTTGGTCTGGGTTCAACTTCTTTTTCCAGTGCATCGCAGTGTAAGTCAATCATGCCCGGCATCAATGTCTTGCCTTCGAGATTAATAATATTTGCGTCCTTAACATTTTCAGGATTAATGGCGGTAATAATGCCGTCTTCAATCAACAAGGATGCATCTTCAATAATTTTATCAACCAGTACTATGCTGGCATGAGTTAAACAGGTTTTCATTAGGCTATCTCCTCAATAATATTTTCAATTGCTATCGGCGGTTCCAGTTCTACAACGTCATCCGCCATTCGTTTTACTAATTCGGGGTGATGAAAAATGGCCAACATGGCAACACCTTCATCTTTCAGGTTTTCAATAAGTCGAACAACTTTATCGGTGGTTTTTGGATCAAGGCTGGCGGTTGGTTCATCCAGCAATAGTAAACGCGGACGGGATACCAGGCCGCGAGCAAGATTGACCCTTTGTTTTTCACCGCCAGAAAAAGTGGCAGGGGAAATATTCCATAACCTTTCGGGCAAATTCATTGCAGCCAACATGTTACGTGCTATATCTCTTGCCTTTGCTTTATCCATACCTTTTAATAACAAAGGTTGAGCCACTACATCTTCAGTCGCCTGTCTTGGTAAGGCATGTAGAAATTGTGTTACATAAGCAATTTCTGTGCGACGTAATTCAAGAATTTGATGTTCATCGGCCTGAGCTAAATCTATTTCATGCCCCGAGGCTGTTTGGTAAATTAGTCTTCCAGTGCTGGGTAGATAAGTTCGGTAAATACCTTTCAAAACCGTGGATTTACCGGCACCGGTTGGGCCAATTAAAGCAGTAAGTCGTCCACTGTAAACTGACAGGTTTACATCACAGGAAGAGGGAATTATTTTGCCCTGTTCGTGTAATTCGAACTGTTTTGAATATGCTTCAACGCGCAGTATGGGTGTATCGTTCATTAATTTTCCACTCCTTAAAGGGCTGATGCGACCAGTCGCTGAGTATAGGCATGTTGTGGGTCTTCCAGTATTTGATCTGTTAAGCCCGACTCGATAACGCGCCCGTATTTCATCACCAGTGTGCGTCCGGCCAGTAAACGAATCACGCCTAAGTCATGGGTAACCACAATCATCGCCGTGTTCATGTCCTGTTGAATTTCCATAATTAAATCTAGAATGGCCGCCTGTACTGAAAGGTCGAGTCCGGTGGTGACTTCATCTAAAAATAGTAATGGTGGATTAGTGGCCAGTGCCTTTGCTATCTGTACACGCTGTTGCATACCACCAGAAAAGTTTTTTGGCAGTTCATCCATTCGTTCGGTTAATACCTCCGTGCGAGATAATAAGTCTTTAGCCCTACAGCGAATGCCCGTATAGTTTTTTACACCCGACATCAATAAGCGTTCAGCAATATTTCCACCTGCCGAGATATCAAAATTGAGACCGAGATTAGGATTTTGATAGACCATACCGAAACGATGATTGGCCAGTCTTCTTTGCTGTGCACTATTCAAGTTGAACAGGTCATGTTGTTTGTCATCATCATAAAATATGGCACGACCTGAGCTGGGTGCCTGATCAAAGTTCAAGCACTTAACCGCGGTTGATTTGCCCGACCCGGACTCACCCATGATGCCCAGAATTTCACCTTTAAACAGTTCAAATGAAACATTGTGAGCTGCAACTACACTGCCACAGTTAGGGCAGATATTGGTATCAAAATCAGGGCCGGTAAGCTCAAAGCACGAAGCGCAGCCGGGACCATAAACCTTGGATAAATTTTCAACTTCGAGAACCTTATCCATTAATCACCTCACAAGCTTGTGGAGCTGTAGATACATATTCGTCACACCAGTCGGCATCAGAACATTGATAAACTTTTTCACCGGTATTTGAATCGACAAACTCATCTAGAAAACTGGTAGTACAAGCGCAGCGTTTACATGATCTACGTTGCCCTGATTCATCAATAAAATCTTCAGTACGAAAAGGCACATCATCAAACGCCAATGGTTCAGCATCAGTGTAGGGAGGTACTGCATAAATTTTTTTCTCGCGTCCGGCACCCAGTAAAATTAATGCTGGCGATTGATGGAGCCTGGGGACATCCCAGCGTGGTATAGGGGATGGGTCAATCACATAATGGCCATTAATACGCGTTGGGTAACGGTGTGAAATAGTAATTTCATCAAACTTAACAATGTCTTCATAAAGCTTCACTAACAGACGCGAATAATCACCTTCACCATGTAACATTTTGCGTTTGTCTTCTGATGGTTCAACGATTACTAATGGATCTGGGTAGGGTACCTGAAGCACGATAAGTTGATCTTCACGCAATGCTTTTTCTGGAATGCGATGGCGAGATTGAATGAAATCGGCCTCGTCAGTTTTGGTTGTGGTATTAATACCTGCGCAGGTCATCTCAATAAAACTACGCAGGTTAACCGCATTGACCGAATCATCAGAGCCCTGGTCTATCACCTTGAGTGTTTCGCCTTTACCCAGTAACGACAGGGTCAGTTGCAGACCGCCGGTTCCAAAGCCACGGCCCATGGGCATTTCTCGGCTGGAATAGGGTACCTGATAACCGGGTATCGCCACTGCCTTTAAAGCACTACGGCGAACTTCTTTTTTTGCATATTCATCAAGAAAGCCAAATGGATAGGATTCACTCATGAGGTTTTTTCCTTCTGGTTTTGTTTCTGTTGAGTCGTGCGTAATCGATCCATGTCGGACTGGAAGGTGACGTAGTGGGGCATTTTGTAGTGGGTACTGAAGCCCATCGAGTCAATGCCATCCACATGCAATAAAACGAATTCGGGATCTTCCGATGGGTTGCTGGGGCCGTCCTTCATACCTTTTTGCAATGATCGATCCAGAATAGCCATGCTCACCGCTTTAACTTCGTTGTGACCAAAGCAGGCGCCGTAGCCGAGTGTGAAGGTCGGTTTATTATTGCCATCTTCATCTTCATAGGTAGCAACGACTTCGCATTCGGTCATTTCGATTTCGCCAATTTCAGTTAACTCACCAGTAATTGGGTGCGGCAACATGACCGGTAAATATCCGACACGCAGTTCTGCAACGGTAGGATGCACATCGCCATAACCGCGCATGTTTGAATAGGCAATGGCAAGTAGTGACCCCTGTTCGGCACGTGCCATGGTGGCTAATGCAGCTGATCGAGGTACAGGAAAAATTAACGGTTCGCGAGTAATATCGAATGCTTGCTGATTTCGTTCTGCTTTATTTATAAGTGGTAGTAAACCTTCCTTACGTAAACCTTCAAGCACTTTTGGAAAGGTGTCTGGAATGTCTGTGTCAACTCGTTTACTCAACCAGTTTTCAGTAATCGCACGAAATTTTTCTGGCGACTCATCGAGTAAATCCATGCGCATCAGGCGTAGATGATAATCAGTGGTAGCACCTAACATCTGCCCACCGGGTATATCTTTAAAGGCCGAGGAAATGCGTCGGGTGATACGCATGTTACTGGTATCCAGAATAGGGGTTTCAGCAAGACGTGGTTGCGTCGAGCGATAGGCGCGCAGTGTAAAAGCGGCTTCCAGGGTATCGCCCTGAGCCTGCTTAATGGCAAGTGATGCCAATTTCGGATGATACACACCGCCCTCTGAAATCACTCGACTGTGTAAAAGACGTAACTGATGTTCAATGGTATCGGTGTCAAGTGATTCAGCATTATTTCCTTGTCGCGTGCGCAAATAATCGAATACCGCCTTGCTGCCTTCAATCGCCTGGCTACCGCCCTTAATCGCTACATAACCCATTAGATAAACTCCACTTTGGTGGTTCTCGGTAATGCCACTATCTGCCTGTCATCAAGCAGAATAAAATCGACACCTAAAGGAAAAGCACAGATCCAGTTTTCGCGTTTCTCTAACCATTGATTATCCAGACCTTTGATTAATAGCTGATTACTTTTGGCTATACCGGGTCCGGTTAATTTTAAATGAGTATTGCCAGTACCTATCGCATCTACCACCAGGATAACTGTTGCAGATTGATCCGGACTGGGAAGAGTGCCCAGCTTTGGTATGAAATTTGGGGCACGACCTCCATCGCAGATAACATAATCAGCTTTTTCAGCATGGGCTGTCTTCACCTGAAGCATGGTCCAGTGATCGTCATTAAGTAGATTGTCGTGATCGGCCAGTGACACTTCTGCATCAAGCAATGTTGCTAAAAGGGCAAGTGCAGCCGGGTCTTTCTCGGGTGTTATTTCTAGTGGGTGGCATTTACCAGGACGCGCCATGGCATCTAATAACAGGCGAAAGTTTGCTTGTTGACTATCGGCCATCCAGATGGGATCAATCTTCAACATCGTTATCTCCCACATCATCAAGCAAAGAGAAATTAACCTGTGTGCTGGCTAGCATTTGTTTTCGTGCAAGATTAGTTAGTTGAATCATTTCCATACCTTCATCAAGTAGCCTGGCTAGCTTTTCCCAACCAGGTAGAGGTGCTGATAAAACGGCATCACAAAGGGCCAGTGCTTCAGCGATTTCGACGCTGTCATCCATAACCTGTGCTGCACCTTCAGCGACTAAACCATCAGCCGTTTTAATTTCTAGCCAGGCAGAGGCCAATGGAAATTCACCCAAATAAAAGGCCTCTTCAAATGCACTGTCATTTAGTTTCAGCATACCTAGCCCGCATTGGGGTAATGTCTTTGCTCGTATCGTCCAGTTACTGGATAACTCTGCTGTGACAGATAAAAGTTTTTCAGCAGGAAGTATGCTTAACGTTCTGACCCATTCTGTTCTATTTATCATGATTTGTTTTCTTCTGTTCTAGATGTCTAGATAAGTTAATTGCGTGATGAAATAAAAATATGCATTCATCAAAGGGCCTTGTTACGTAATTTCTGTGAGAAAAATTCCAGTACAACCACAGTCAGGAATATGGCTAGCAAAATGGTACTTACGTGACCATAATCAAACAGATCCCAGCGACCTTTAAGTTCCATACCAATGCCGCCAGCACCAACAATGCCCAATACCGTTGCGGTACGAATATTTCGTTCAAAAATATACTGGATATATGCAATCCAGGCAGGGTACACATGTGGGAATACGGCATAACGCAGCACTTTTAATTTTCCTGCGCCAGAGGAACTAAGCGCAAGTTGTGGCCCTGGTGGTGAATTTTCTATTTCATCAGCGAAAAATTTTCCCAGTACACCACTGGTATGTATCGCCAATGCCAGAACACCTGCGATGGGTCCAAAGCCGTAAATCAATACCAGAAAAAGCGCTACGATTAATTCCGGCATGGCGCGATGAAAACTTAACCAGCCACGGGCAAATGAATAAACCAGTCGGTGAGGTGCGTAGTTTTTACTGGCCAGAATACCTAATGGAAGTGAAATAATGATTGAGATAAAAGTACCCCAGAAACCCATTTCGATTGTTTCTAGCATCTTGATTGCAACTTTATGTATATAACCTATCGGCTCTACCAGGAACTCTGCTTTCTCGACGCTCCAGGTGTTTTCAAGAGCATCGTATTCTCGTGATTCACCTTGTTCGATGTAGGCAAACAGAGGCAGGTTATTTCGATCAAAGTTTTCCAGTCGATTAACTTCAGTTCGTTCTGAAATTTGAATGGGAAATGCTTTACTGCCAAATCTTGCAGCGCCATCCAGTACCTGGGAATCGCCGATACCAACGGCGGAAAGCACCGCTTTCGACGTTTCAACAAAGGCTTTATCAAGTTCAGTATTGTGTGCAGAGAAAGACAGACCAATAAAAATTATAAAAATTATTAGAATATTTTTTGGCGTAATCGCCTGGTAAATTTCCCAGTCATTCCAATGGCGACGCTTTGTATGTGTATTCATGCCGCCACCAGTTCAATGTCTTGTGATTCAGAGTGAGCAAGCTCATAAAGTTTAGCCTGAGTTTTTGAATCCAGTTGACTAGGGTGGCCATCAAAAAATATTTTGCCATCTCGAAGTGCAATAATTCTATCGGCAAACTCAAGTGCATAATCAATTTGATGGAGTGTACAAATAACGGTTGTGCCATGGTTTTTTGCTGCAGTCTTTAAACTGTCAAGTACACTACGACTCATTGCAGGATCGAGACTGGCTACCGGTTCATCTGCAATAACGACTTCAGGTTTAGAAATAAAGGCGCGAGCAATGGCGACTCTTTGTTGTTGCCCGCCAGATAAAGCTGAGGCACGACGAAAAAGGTGCTTTTCTTCCATGCCAACTTCATCTAATAATTCACAGGCGCGCCGCTGATCTTTTAGGGGAAACGATTTAATTAAACTGCGCCAGAAACTAATATCGGGCAATAAACCTGCCAGTACGTTATGTAATACCGATAAGCGTGGTACAAGGTGAAGTTGCTGATGGATCATGCCAATGCGACGCTGGATGGTAGACATGTTTTTTTTGTTCAGTGTTAAATTTCCCAATTTAATGCTACCACTACTGGGAGCAACTACACCGTTAACCATATTCATTAAAGTAGATTTACCTGCACCTGATGGTCCAAGTAGGACACAAAATTCACCAGGACGTATATGCAGTGATACATCATCTACTGCGCGTGTGCCATCGTCGTATACACGACTGACTGAATTAAAATGCAACATTAGGTCTACCTCGATTCAATTTATGTGCGGGGAACAGCAATGTGCTATTCCCCAGTTTCGTTATTTTTTTAAATTAACGCTGACCTGCTTTATCGATCATGCCGGCTTTTACTTCTTTAGTAACAGCGCCTAGTTTAGCTAGAGCTTCAAAGATCTTTTTCTCGTCAAAATTTGCATCGTAACGATCAACTTTTTTGCCGCCGTATCCACGAATTTTTGCAGGATCAATCTTGGTGTGGATATTGTTAAAGGCTTCACGAAGCTTTATCTTCAGGTCATTGTTTAAGCCTTTGTTCATCGCCATTGGTGGATTAGGTATTGGTTGAGATTTAGCTAGTGGTATAAATTTAGCAGGATCAATTGCACCTTTCTTTACCGCTTTACCATACGAGTTATAAGACGCTGCTGCTGCATCTACTTTGCCTTCAGCAAGTGCTGCTAAAGATGCAGAATGTGAACCTGCAATAATCACTCTGCCCAGATCTTTTACAGGGTCAACACCATCAGCGATCAACATAGCAACAGGGAAATTGAATGAAGAAGTAGAGCTTGTGCTACCAAAGGCCATACTCTTACCTTTAAGATCGGTAAGCGATTTAATACCTTGTCCTTTGCGAGCAAAAATACCTGAGTAATAAGAAGAGTCACCTTTTTTAACATCTACGGCTAATAGATCAACGCCACATTTTTCATATGCTTCGCCATATGTAGAAGCACCAAGCCATGCAATGTCAGCCTGGTTATTGCATAAACCTTCTACGACTGCTGAATAACTGTTACCTGCTTTAATATCAAAGTAGATGCCATAATTTTTAGTGATACCATTAAATACAGGTTTATAGTCTTGAGTAATGTCGTTGCTGCCGGTGTCAGTAGGAATCATTAATACACGTAATGGATGTTCTTTTGAGCCATCCGGTAAGGCGGCTGAAACAGTTCCAGTTAGCATTGTTGCAGCAATACCTGCTGCGATAATAGTTTTGATTTTCATTAGGTGTTCCTCGTGTGTTTAAGATAAAAAGTTTTAAGGTTGAAAAGAAAGCTGTGTGACATCGCCACGAAAACGCGTGACGGCATATTCAATTGGTCTGTTAGAATAGACATCTAAGTTGATACTTTTAACGCGTAATATCGGTGCATGTTTTGGCATGTTTAACAGGCGAGCGTCATTGGCTTCTGGTAATACGGAACAAATTAAGCTTTCGCTACGTTTTAATTCGATAGCGCATTGTTGTTGAATAAATTTATGTAGAGAGCCGCCATCATAATCAGCTATAACTTCCTGGCATGCATCAGCTGGAAGGTAATGCGAGATGATACAAAATGGTTTTTGATCAACCTCACGAAGAGTTTCAATAAAAATAACTGATACTCCTTCCTGAATTTGTAGTCTCTTTGCGACACCACTCCTGGCAGGCATAAGCTGTTTTCGTAAGACTCGACTTGCTGTCGTGTGACCTAAACTTGTTAGTGTTTCTGTAAAACGTGTTTTGCTATCAACGGTGTAGTTGATTGCCGTCTCAAGAATAAACACGCCTTTACCGTGGAAACGTACAACTATTCCATCTGCCACCAGTTCATCAACAGCACGACGTAGCGTATGGCGATTAACGCCAAAACGTTCAGCTAACTCATTTTCGGTAGGCAAACAATCGCCAGGCTTGTAAAGGGAAGTTATTTCATTCACCAGTACATCGCGAATTTGGCGATAAATAGGCATACCGCCTTCGTTACGTGCAATCAGATATACAGACATCTAGACATCTCCATTAATATGGAGAAGGAATTTAAACTGGTGATATTACAAACTTATTATTATTAAGTGACTGTTCGATGAAGAATGAGAGTTGTTTGTATTTTAAAGTATGCGGTATATTGAGTGAGAGGTTTGGGTAAGTTCTTTAATTTTATATAGCGGACGGAGATAGAATCAACGGATAGGCAGCTGACACCACAAAGCGGGCATCCAGATATGTCGCCAGGATCACTGCTAAGCAGACATTCCTATGACAAATTCAAAGATCACGTGATATATTGGTATCACAAATCGGGGTCCGTATAGATAATAGTTAGAACGAAGGAATAATAATATGGAAGTAGTAAAAAACTATACCGTAGAAACTGATACTGCATTTTTCGACATCGTTATCTCAAAAGAAAAAGACAGCAATATTTATGTTGGCAAATATTATGGTTCAGAACCGAAGATGGCCAAAATCATGAATCCAGGCGATGAACTACCGATTCAAAGAGAAGTCGGGTCAGGTACTCTGCAAGGATCCAACATGGTTCAACTTATCGAAGACTGCTATAAAGAGATAGAAGAGAATCATGGCAAGGTTATAGCTATACGTTAATAGTAGAGAAATTAATTCTAACAAGGCGTTATGTGTTTTAGGATGAAAGGTATGAATACAAACATTAAAGCAGAAGCTGAGTTAAGGCCAATCTACATAAAATCCCGCGTGAATACCTTAATTTAATGGGTTCCATAAATGTAAATATACGCCTTAGGCCTATAAGATTTGTCTTTCTGGTACGTCCAGATGACAAGAAGCGAACTCTTGATATCTTCCGCATTAATACTTGTTTATGGGGAGGAAAATATAATCCCATTATTCCATTTTTTAAGCGGCTACCAACTTGGTGGGAAAGAAAAGGGTATAGATTTGAAAACGCGAAGCAGATCATAAATGGTTACTTGGACTTTTTTGAGCCTGATTTCATTGTTGAAGCAGAAAAGGGGCTCGCTGGCGGGCTGGGGTTTGATCCAGAGCGAGTATTACAACTCACGGATCTGCTGAAACGTGACGGCGAACGAGATTGGGAGAAATATGGATTAAGTGTTTATGATCTATATGGAGATTTATATCGCAAGGAATTCCAGTTCGTTCATCGAGACAAGCATAATATTGTCCATGTAAAGGCAAAGGATACGTCGTTCACAAATTTTGCTGCCTGCATTTTTGGAGATTTTCCAGCTCAGAAACGACTGAAATACTTCGAACGAGATTACAAGGATGTATTTGACCCGGAGTCGGTGATTTTAGATTCCGACTCGCTTGCCGAGCTGTACAAATCAGGCTGCAACTCCGCTCTAAGGATTGGCCATGCAAAGTTGAAAATAGATTATCACGACCATCAAGACCCCACATTGTTCATACTGGATGCGCGCCAGCCGAAAGACCTGATTGATTTCTGGAATTTACGTGCTGTGCATAAGAATGTCATAGCAATACCTGTGCAATGGATTGAATCTCTCTCACCATTCTGTAAGAAATTTATTCTGGATAACCACCGTCCTTTGCCCGGAAATCCGAACGGAGTGATGATCCACCCTACATCAATGTTTTCGCGCTCTATCCCTGATGATGACATAGAAGAATTAAACGAAAACTACCTGCGTGTAGATAAGGAAGGCGCTAATTGTTTGCAAACTTGGTACCCACCAATATGGCGTGAGCCACCAGAAATCATGGTCAGAACCATGCGCCCCACTCTGGAGGCTGAAAGTAAGGGGATTGATATACCAATAAACGAAGATAAACCGGAAATACGCTTTGATCCGTTATACCCTGAATTTGCAAGTGAGTATGGCAATCATCTGCGGTGGGCCAATGTTGTTAGATTGCGTGACTGGAGTCGCAGAGATCAAATAGCTACAGTTTTTCCTACTAATTATAAAAACCCTTCCTTTCCTAAATTTCTAATGGGAAGAGAGCATCTTCTTCCCACCAGCGAAGGTTTGGTGATTTTTCCGGAATACCGGAATATTTCCGAGAGATGGGAGTTAATGGATGGAACCACTGCACTGAATACATGGTTTAACGAGAATAAAATCACTGCTGTACTTTCTGACGCAGGCAAAGCTACACAGCAGATAATTCATACACTGGAAGGATTCTGGGGTGTGCGCGCCCTGGCACATAAAGGTATCATTGAATTGCTTAATGAAATGTCACGAAGGCCTGTGGCAAAAAGCGCCCATTTTAATGAATTCCAAAACAAAATTAACAAGGCGGTCAATAAAGATATATGGAGAAATAAAAATTTTGAAACATTAGTTGATCGTAAAGCTGTTGAACTCGGACTAGAGCTTAAATGTAGTAAATGCGGCAGCTGGAGTTGGTATTCAGTAAAGCAACTTGATTATTCTTTAACATGCGATCTTTGTCTGAAATCATTTGACTTTCCCATTACAAAGCCTAGTGACAGTAAGCTTTCCAGATGGGCCTACCGCGTTATAGGCCCGTTTGCTTTGCCAGATTACGCTAGAGGTGGATATGCCGCAGCTCTTAGTATCCGTTTCTTTGCAGATGTTATTGGCAGAATGGATAGGTCCGAGGTAACGTGGTCGTCCGGCCAGGAGTTAATTCTACCCTCCGGTAAGAAATCAGAAGCAGACTTTATACTTTGGAACCAACTCAAAAAAATGTTTGGTAACGATTCCCCTACCGAAATAGTATTCGGTGAGGCCAAGAGTTTTGGGAAAGATGCCTTCAAACAGAGAGATGTTGAACGGATGAAATTTCTTTCCGAGTCCTTTCCTGGTGCTGTGTTAGTGTTTGCAACCATGAAAGAGGCGGAAGAATTATCTCAGGAAGAAATTTCCAGAGTCCGAAAGCTCGCAGAATGGGGGCGGGAATATGACAAAGAACGTAAACAATCCCGCGCACCGGTGATTCTGCTTACAGGTACCGAGCTATTTACAGCATACCGTCTCAGCAACACATGGAAAGAAAAAGGTGGGAAACACGAGAAGCTTATTGAACCAGCATGGATAGGTGTAAGACTTAATAACTTAAGAATGTTGGCTGATCTGACACAACAGTTGTATCTTGAAATGCCATCATACGGAAAATGGCGTGAAGAAAAGTGGAAGAAGCGAGCAGATAAAAATAAGAAAAAATAGATTTAGGATTGAGCTATGCGTCCGATTATATCTATCAACTAACAATTGATAGTAAAAAAAATTAATAACAAAAAACAGATAACAAGGCGCTCGTTCGGACGCAAATTACGCTACGCTTCATTTGCACCGCACAGCTTAAACGTTCAATGTCTGCTATTTAACATCATCAGGTAGTGACTGTCGGCTTATGATTGAACTCAGAAGTAAAACTAAAATTCTTGTAGGTCTGCTTTGAAATTGTAAGAGTTTGATCTCTGAACTACAACTAATTGTCAGATTACGTTTGAGCTAATACACCTAAACCCCATCACTCAAGCACCAAATCGAAATTTTAATGGTAAAGCACCTTAGCGGTTTATGCGGCTCATTCCCTGAGCCTGCTCCGGCTCCTGCCTCGCTGTCTACCAGTGAAAAGAATTTAACCATTACTTGTCTATTTGTTATTCTTACTTTTGAGCTCTTTTATCTGATTCTCCAGGGCGGCCGTTTTCTGTTGTAAATCCTGATATTGTTGTTTTCTATTGTCATATTTTTTCTTGTTTTCCACCATGCGTGATTCGACGATTCTTAATTCTGTTGTCAATTCAGCTATAGTTTTCTGGTAATTAATATTGCTTACTTTTACTTTTTCTAATGCCGAGTCCAGCTGGTTTATCTCTGATTTTAATAGCGTTATTTTCTCAGCATCTACTTTTTCCTGAACCCTAGAAGTGCTTTTGATTTCTACAAAATTATTTTGCAGGTCGCTTATGTCTTTGTTTAGATCTGTGATTGTTTTCTGGTAGCGCGCAGCATCATTTTTACGTTCGGTTCTTTCAACATCGATGGTCTTTGCATAATGATTCTGCATTTCATCAAATCGACGATTTTCTTTTGTAAGGGTTAATTCCAGCTCTTGAAGTCGCTTTTCTACCTGGCTGACTTTGTCAGCTGCGTCCTGACGGATCTGCTTGATTTCGCCATTAATTGTCTGACGTTCTGTTTCTGATTTACTGAGGTCCTGGGAGAGGTGCTCTATTTCCTCTAGCTGTAGACGACATTTAAATTCCAGTTCTTTGACTCGGTCCTGGCTCTCATCCAGCCGCTCCACGGCCTTGGACTGCTCGGTTTCTGCTTTTTCAATCAGCTGCTGGGCCTCCTGATGTTTCGCTTCATATCTGGCCTCAGCTTTGTCATTAGCGGCATTGCCGAGCTGGTGTACCACATCAATGAGTGAACTTACTATTTCAGGTGGCAGATCACCCAGTTGCTCCAATTTTCCCACCTGCATACCGTGGACCTCCCACCAGCTGGCAATCGCATCATTGATGGTCTTCATCGATCCGTAATTAATTGCTTTATGTACCTCTCTTGAGGTGATTTCTCTACCACGTCCTTCACGTAGCATTTTATCGCAGACAGCATATACACGTGTGATTGTATCTGTCTGGCCAGATTTATCGCTAGTAGTCATTTTTTATTGTCCAAGATAACATTTGATGTATGATAACAGTTATTATAATAATAACATATATTATCTAAATTGCTCTATTTGTAAGATAACTGTAATTATCTTATGTATTTATGGTTTTTGAGCTATAATCGATGATTACAAAATCACTGAGACTGTATTCGGCATTTAAAAGCATATGAGCGACTCAGATAACACCTTGTTAAAATCTATCCAGATACCGCTGGTAAATTCGAATCTGCCTGCAGCAATACGGGAGAATCTGGTTCGTTATAATGAACGTGCTAAAGGGGCCTACGCCCAAAATACGCTGGATGCCTGGGAAAATGATCTGAATGGCTACTGGCGTATTTGTAAAGAACTCGGGCTACAGGCCTTTCCTGCCTCAAGTGAAACCATTGAACGCGTCATAGGGTTTATGGGTGAGATCATTAGTAAAACCAAAAGGAACGCGCAGGGCGATCCTATCGTAACAATAGTGCCTCGCTATCGCGTGGCTACCATCCGGCGCTATCTTGCCACTATCAGCAAAATACACAGCGTGGCGGGCATCTATGACCCCACGCGTTCATGGGAAGCAGACTTGGCTCTGCGCAGTGTCAAAAACGATCACGGTGAAGAGGGGTTTGGCCAGCAGGTGCAGGCGGCACCATTAAACCTGGCGGATCTGGATGCTGGATTACAGCAATTGAATGGTACCCTGCGTTCTGACCTCATACGTGCGCTGGTGTCGTTGGCCTATGATTGCCTGTGCCGTGCGGAAGACCTCATCCGCGCTGATGTGACCGATATCAGAGCGCACAGTGACGGTACCGGCGCAATGCGCATCCGTAAAGGAAAAACTGACCAGTCAGGTGAGGGTAAAGTGCTGTTTATCAGTCGCACCACCATGAACTATCTGACTCACTGGATAGCCTCATTGCCCGTATCATCCGGTGCGCTGTTTCGCCTGGTCAAAGATGGTCAGGTGTCCAACACTCGGATAGACTACATGTTTATTTACCGAGCCATGAAGCAGGTTGCGCGGGCTGCTGGACTGGATGATGCGCAAATCAGTAGCCACTCGTGTCGAGTGGGTGCGGCTCAGGATATGCTGGCCGCTGGCATGACACTGGCTGAAATCATGAATGCCGGACGCTGGAGCAGCGAGCGCATGCCTGCACGCTATACCGAATACCAGCAAGCGGGACGTAGCGGCATGGCAAAATTATGCAACCGTATTGATCGTTAAAACAGAAAGATAAAAAGGACTGAATATGCTCATACTTACAAGGAATATAGGACGTAGTGTCAAGATTGGTGACGATACCGAAGTCGTGGTGCTGGGTATAACGGGCAACCAGGTGCGACTGGGTATCAACGCTCCGAAGGACACACCGGTACATCGAGAGGAAATCTACCAGCGAATCCAGAACGAAGCAGGACGATCACCGGACACTGTAGAGCCTGTTTCGCCCGAATTCAGGGGCGACCAGCTATACAATGGCATTATCACAAACCTTAAAAAGTCACGCGGGTTTGGGTTTATTTATATACCAGAATTGCCTGATAACGTTTTTTTTCATGCGTCCGATCTGGAAGGTCATGGCTTCGAGCAGCTGGAAGAAGGGTTAGAAGTACAGTGCCAGGTGACGACAAGTGATCGTGGCTTAATTGCCCAGTCGGTAGTCATGGAGTAACCGATGAAACGATTATGGCTCATTGTCTATGTGTTTATTCCGTCCCTGGTGGTCGCGGGTGACCAGCAATATGGCGATATCCAAATAACCGATGTGACCAGTATTTATGATGCGGACACGTTTCGCGTGAACATCGCCAGCTGGCCGGAGATTATTGGGAAGCGCGTACCGGTAAGAGTTCAAGGCATCGATGCACCTGAAATACGGGGTAAGTGTGAAACAGAGAAAAAGATGGCCAGACAAGCTAAACAATTTACCGTGGCGGCCTTGCGGAATGGAAAAGAAATCGTATTGCACGATATCCAGCGAGGGAAGTATTTTCGGATACTGGCACGGGTGAGTATCGACGGGCAAGATCTTGGCAGACAACTTATCCAGGCAGGACTCGCACGTGCCTATGATGGCGGTACTCGACAGGGCTGGTGTCATTAACATAATAGTAATGATGACGATTGAATGAATGCAGTTAAATAAAAGAAGATGATATAGAATTTATGGGCATACTTAATTACGGCCTACAGGGATACATTTAAAATATATGACTAAAAATCTAGAAAAAATGCTGCAGAAGCAAATAGGCATTGAGTTTCTGCGACCAATAGAAACAGCTGCTCATTCACTCAATCTTCAATCTGCGAGATTATTTACTCATTTGGTTATGTCCGTTTATTGGAATGCAGTACAGTCTTCAAAGAAAAATACAAAGACATTTAGACTAAGGGCTTGCCCAGTTATTAAGCATGAGCAGTACACGCTATTAAATGCTGATGCGAAAATTCTGGCAAAAAAGATTGGATTAGCACTCTCAAATAATAGTGTTAATGAATCGGGGTACATAGTAGGTACTATTTATACATCGTTATTACCCGATGATTTCCGTTCTAAGAATGGTGTTTATTATACGCCGCCATCATTAACTCAGAGATTAATAAAGCAGGCAACTAAAGCTGGAGTAGATTGGAAAACAGCGAAAGTTTTAGACCCTGCATGTGGTGGTGGAGCTTTTCTTGCGCCCGTAATTGAAAAAAAATTAGAAGCTCTTTCAGACCTCAAACCAATGGAGGTAGTGAAAAGTTTATCTAAAACTATTTGCGGTTATGAGATTGATCCATTTTCTGCATGGTTGACACAAATATTTGTAGATGTTGTGACTTTAGATCTATGTATTAAAGCGGGGCAGAGGTTGACTGTATTAACGCAAGTTAAAGATTCATTGAAGTATATGCATTCGTATCCAACCTTTGATTTAGTTATAGGAAATCCACCTTATTCCAAGATTAAACTTGATAGTAAAGAAAGAGAACAATATCAACGAAGTCTTTATGGTCATGCAAATTTATATGGATTATTTACTGATCAGGCATTGAATTATACAAAGATTGGCGGTGTTGTTGCCTATGTAACACCATCAAGCTTTCTATCAGGCCAATACTTTAAGGGCTTACGTTCGTTATTACGAAATGAAGCGCCGCCATATAGTATTGATTTCGTTTCTGATAGATCAGGAGTTTTTGAGGATGTATTACAAGAAACAGTATTGGTGACTTATCGCAAAGGTTCAAACAATAAAACAGGGTCTGTCAATCTTCTTCAATTTAATGAAAGTAATTCATTTAAACCGCAAAGCTTAGGTCGCTTTAGACTACCAGATGATGATTCATCTCCTTGGCTAATGCCACGTACTAAAGAACAGGCAGTATTAATGTCTCAACTTCCTAATATAACTAACCGGCTTTCAGATTATGGGTACAAGGTTAGTACTGGGCCATTAGTTTGGAATAGACATAAAGATCAATTGGTCGAAAGAAAAAGAAAAAATTCCTATCCTTTAATTTGGGCAGAATCAATATCATCTGATGGGCAATTTCTATTCAAAGCAGAAAAAAGGAATCACAGGCCTTATTTTAAGTGGAAAACTAAGAAGGATGATTGGTTGCTGATTGACAAGCCTTGTGCATTACTACAGAGAACGACATCCTTAGAACAAGATCGTCGATTAATTGTTGCTGAGTTGCCGCATGAATTTATAGCACAGCATGGTAGTGTCGTAATTGAAAACCATCTTAATATGATTCGCCCCATCTCTGACAAAGCTAAAATATCTATTAAGGCCATTGTTGCAGTATTTAATAGTGAAACGATTGACCAGGTGTTTCGCTGTTACAATGGATCTGTTGCAGTATCTGCCTATGAACTTGAAGCATTACCATTGCCACCTATGAAGATCATGAAACAAATAGAAAATATTGTCAGATTTAATACAAAGAATAAGATGATTGAACAAATATTAAGGGACGTTTACTTTAATGATTCATGCACCAAAGCTGCTTAATTACCAAGAAATTCAAGCACGCCTTGAATTGATATTTCCTGAAGGTATAACTAACCGTAATTATTTGGTAAGAGAAATGTCTGCACGAACTGTTTTTGTGATGCTATATGCTGAAGCTATTGAGGGAAACGATACCTGGATAAGGCCTGATCAGATAACTAAAATGACAGATAAACAGGCGCTTATGGTTGATACAACTGAACGTATTGAATGGTGCACTAACTCTCTCAGGCCTTCTAAAGATGCAATACATGGTCGTTGGTACGCTCAAAATACTCGTGAACCAATAAGAGATGAAACTTTAAGGCAAGGCCTTGTAGAAAATGGCGCTGTAATAGAAAGGCAAAATTTGCCAACAACTTCTCCAAAAGGGCGATATGCATTATGTGAAGCATTTTCGGGTTTATTCAATCCATTGCTTAATGATAATTATTTAACAGATGAGATTGAGAAATGGAAAAAGCAATATTTATCGACTAGTGCTATGGCACGTCTTAAATTAATGAAACACGCTACTCTTGATTCTAAGAGTCAGAAAATAATAACAACCTTTCCAAATGGTGAAACACGAGTATTAGCTGCAGGGCCTAGCTCAATAATATCCAAGGCTGTGATTGAAGAATTTGCTCCTATGTTTCTTAATAACCCAGTGGTTCTATGGCTTAGTGAAAGTGCTGCAAAAGAGGATAGGAGAGACTCAGAACTGGCCAAGTCTTTAGGAATTGTTATTGAAGCAGACAGATATTTACCTGATATTATATTGGTAGATATTGGTTCAGTAGATCCATTGTTTGTATTTATTGAGGTTGTTGCTTCCGACGGCCCAGTAACAGAGAAGAGGCGTGAAGCATTATTAAAGCTAATTACTGATGCAGGGTTTACAGAATCACAAGCCACTTTTGTCACTGCTTATACAGATAGAGAGCAGCAACCTTTTCGAAAAACATTTTCTACCTTAGCATGGCAATCATTTGCCTGGTGTATGAGTGAACCTGATCGAATCGTTGGATTACACGTTTATCAAAGCGGGATGAAAATACAGGACCTTATAATACCAAAACAAACATAATTATGTATTCAAAATGCAAGCACTAAATCTTGCTGCTCATTAAACTAGTTTAATGAAAAACAGAGCATAACTTACGAAGAGGCCGGAACTCTTCTATAGGGGTATAAATGGAGCATTATTTAGATGTTAAATAATTTTAGTCTTATTAGGAATATAGGTAAATTCGACTCTGTTGATGCAGGAGCGCATTTAAATCTTAATAAGCTTGCACTGATATATGCAGAAAATGGGCGGGGTAAAACAACACTAGCTTCAATACTGCGCTCCTTGGGCAGCAAACAGCCTTTACCAATTATTGAACGTACGAGACTTGGTGGTCAGGGGTCACCTCATGTCGTTATAAGAAACAACAACAGTAATTCAGCAATTTTTCAAAATGATGTATGGAATAATATTGATGTAGACATTGTGGTTTTTGATGATCACTTTGTTTCCGATAACATTTATTCTGGAGTAGAAGTTGATACTGAACATCGACAAAACCTGCATGAACTAATAATCGGTGCTGAAGGAATTTTATTAAATACTAACCTTCAGCAGATAATCGAGAGAGTTGAGTTACATAACCAGGCACTACGAGAAAAATCAGATCGTATTACTGCGGCCATGCGTCATGGGTTTGATGTCGATGTGTTCTGCGCCCTAGAAAATAAAGACGATCTAGATCAATTAATATCAGATGCTGAAAGATCTTTGTCCGCTGCAAAAAAAGCAGAAACAATAGCACAAAAAAATAAAATTATTAATTTATCACTTCCTGATATAGATACTGAATCTGTGAATTCATTGCTTGAAAAGTCTTTGTCTGATATTGAAGCTGTAGCAGCAACCCAGGTACAAGAACAAATCACAAGTTTAGGGGAGGGTGGTGAAGGTTGGATTGCGAATGGGATGAAAATTATAGATAAGCTTAATTCAAGCGTATGTCCGTTTTGCAAGCAAGAGCTATCAGGCTCAGAAATAATTTCTCACTATCAATCAATCTTTAGTCAGCAATACCAAGCTTTAAAACAGGAAATAACTCGTTGTTTATTCCCATTTAAATTAAATCATCGAACAGAACTTATGACAGCATTTGAGCGTAATGTTCGTAAACTTTCCGAGGATTGTCAATTTTGGGCAGAGTTTATAGATGTCCCTGAAATTGATTTGGATACTGCAGTGATTACGGGGTTGTGGCGTTCAAGTTATGAGGCTATTAATGCGATTTTAGAGACCAAGAAAGAATCACCACTTGAGGTATTTTCGTTAGATGAATCAGCCAATAACTTTATTAATCAATATCGTGAAGCGCAAAAGGTTGTGCATGATTTGAGTTCATCTTTATTGGCTTTGAATGAGAAAATTGATATTATTAAAGAAGGTGCCGCAGGCTCAAGTGTTGCCGCTCTTGAATCAGATTTAAATCGACTAAATGCAGTTAAATCAAGATTTACAGATGCCGTATCAGCTTTTTGTGAAGATTATCTAGAAGAAAAGAGACTTAAGACCGCAACAGAGCAAGAACGTAACGAAGCTAGAGCAGCATTGACCCAGTATCGTGAACAAGTCTTTCCCAAATACCAGGAGGCGATCAACAGGTATTTGGTGAAATTCAATGCTGGTTATCGTTTAGATAATATCAGTTCAGTAAATAACCGAAGAGGATCAAGTTGTAATTATAGTGTGTTAATAGAAAATATTTCTGTGCCATTAAGTAGTACTGAAGTAGGGCGCCCGTCATTTAAAACTACATTAAGTTCTGGAGATAGGAATGCATTAGCACTAGCATTCTTTTTTGCTTCGATAGAAATGAATGCTAACAAGGGAAATATAGTAGCTATAATCGATGACCCTATGACTAGCTTGGATGATCATAGGTCATTGACGACTATTCAACAAATAAATGAGCTTGTTATTAATGTAGATCAGGTGATCGTATTATCTCACTCTAAGCCTTTTCTATGTAAACTATATGGTAGCGCAGACAAATCACTGTCATCCGCTATAAAAATATCACGCTTAGGTTCCAGCTCAACATTATCAGAATGGGATGTAAATCAAGATAGTATTACAGAACATGATCGTAATTTTGTAATGGTCAGTGATTTTATAAAAAATGGTCATGATGCAGATGAACGTTCTATTGCTGCAGCTCTAAGGCCAATATTAGAATCTTATGTTCGTATTACTTGTCCTAGTATATTTCCACCAGGTTCACTTCTTGGGCCGTTTCTTCATATTTGCCTACAGAGAGAAAACACACCAGGTCAAATAATTGAACCAGCTGTTCGTTCTGAGCTTCGTTCACTACTAGATTATGCTAATCAGTTCCACCATGACACAAATGCGGCATGGCAAACGGCAGGTATTAATGATCAAGAGCTTCTTGATCATGCTAGACGAACGATAGAGTTTATAAGTATGTAACTTAAACACTTAGAAAACACACAAAATTAGAGAAGTTTGTCCAGATGGACAACACAGGATAGTGCTTTTAAGTGATTTATAATATAGAAAAGGTGGCGTTAATTTCTTGGAGAAATGGTTTGAAATAATCCATTTTTGTGAGCAGTGTCTTATAAATCAGGATTGACTAAATAGGTAAATGTAATGGATAAATGGCTTGATCGATTGGATCGACTACTCGTAATTATAAGGCCAAAATCATATAACCTTTTCGCTAAGTCGGTCATCGGGTTGGGGTTAATTCTAGTAGCAGATTCCCAATTAAATCTTAGCCAGGTTATATTAATTGCATTGTATGAGCATTTTTTTGGTTATTCTGAAGTATTAAGAGATCTTATAGGCAAAAATACTTCAAATTTATGGACTGGACCACTTTTGATTTTTGGTGGGATGACATATCACTACTTAGTAACTACTGGAGAAAAACTAGTTAATCTCTCAGTTGATGGGGTATATTATGTACCTGATACAGCTAATGATCATACTGGTGGTAACCTAAATGCAGGTATTTTATTTGAGGTGGGCATGGTATCGATTAATATTGGATATCATTCATTCACAAGCAGCACCTATTTTGGCATTGGCGGAAGCTTCTAATCACGGTTATAATTTTTACGCTAAATATGCTTCAATCTCCGCTAATTTTATTTCTACTTTTTTGCCTTCCTCTAAAGCCTCAATCATAAGTTCTTCAACATTGGATCCAACATTTCCTAGTTGCTCACCAAAAAATAATCTTATCGGCTCCATAAATTCTAATAACTTATTTCTCATGGGAGGCATTAAAATCACCATTGCAAGTACAATCAATAATGAAATCTTAACTTTATCCGGCAAACTAGCTATAAGCTGCATTAATTTCACAGAGCCTTTAACCAGAGCGATTAATAAACCAGTCGAAGCGATAGTCAATGCAACACCACCTAAACGAAGACTGTATACAACAGCCGCTGTACGTGAATAATCTCTGAGAGACAGCCTGATATCCATATTAATACGTTTTCCACCAAGCTGATCTATATGTGGATCATCCGAAATAACACCATGAACATTCAACATCTTTGATAGAACAACAAAAGGCGCATCTTTAGGATCAACAGAATCTTCATATCCTTTCAAATCTGCTTCATCCACCTCAACAAACTCCAAATACTCCTGGTATTCTAACCATAACTCTATGGTTTTATTTTTATCTATATTATTTTTTTTGGCTATAACCGGCCAATGCTCTTCAATTTCGTGTTTTAAATGATCAGGAGCATATGTAATTAATGTACCTGCCCTTATAACTTCAACAATTGCAGGATAGTTTTTCTCATTATTTCTTTTTGCCATCCATAACAAATCGCTGATAACAGCATTTGTATCTATTACTAAACGTAACTGAAAGATTGATCCAACATGTTTTTCGAGTTCAGCATATTTATCAATAAATTCTCTTATTCCATCTAGTATCTCTGAACGAATATTTTTTGTTATCTGGGAAATAATTCACCTGTATTTGTTTAAGTTTTCTACGCGAAGTCATAATCCTCATATACGCCTAGGTATTCAGCGTCTAAATCTAGGTGTCCATGATTCTATTAAAGCTTCTTCATCTTCAATTTCATCTAAGTCCGGTATTTCTGAAGCTGATAGAACAGTCAATGTTTTTTCATACTGTCCTAAACCAATCACCTCTTCATACATTTCAATATCTAGAGAACTTCCAAACCAATCCTGCAGCGTGGTTTCATTTTCATTACGTCGGGATAATAAAATATTGCTGTTATCCGAGTTAAATTTTCTTGTTATCACGGATAAAGGTAAAGGCATTCCTTTATGCGGCCAATCAAGACCTGGCAACTCCCTCAAGGAATCTGACATAAAACAGTAATCTATTTTTGAGCCAATACTAACTACAATAGCTACCGCTTCGGGTGTTTGTTGAGCATATCGGATAGCTGTTGCTGTAAGAGAAGTTAAACAATCGCTAGACAGCTTTTCAATAGCAGCCAAGCCATCACCCGCTTTATCCATGGCCGTACCAAAAAGACTTTTTGGCATGAGCAATCCAGCCGCAAAGTGATCTGCCTCTAATTCATATCTATTCTTTGAAACAAAACCTGCTTGTGATGTATGCATGCCATCAACCAATACACTCTCTGGATGCCCTGGCAACAAATAATGAGCGAGCTCATGGGATACACAAAAGCGCTGAAAACCTTCATTGTCGATGTACGTGGCATACATGATTCCGTAATATTTATCTTGTCTGAGCAACATACCCGAGACACCTTTCGATTGAGGCGGCAACGGTTCCACACTTATATCCAACTGATCTGCAATTTCAAAAGGACATATTGGCAGGGAATCAATACCCTGTTCAAGAATAAATTGCTCCGCTCGACGAGTTGATGCTGCTTCCCAAAGTGTCCTTCCCACTAGACTTAGCTTCCTTTTCGTTCCTTACTGCGTTTAGCCAAGCTTGCCATAAAATCCTTAGCTATTTCACGTTCATCACTAGTTAAACTCTCATAATCACGATATAGAGTATCACCTTTGATAATGCCATGTGGATCATCAGTACGACCAAGAAGGTAGTCTGTTGTAACTTCTAACGCATCAGATAATCGCCGTAAGTTATCAAAAGAAGGCTTTCTAGAACCTGTTTCAAAGTGAGAAATAGCAGATGGCTGCAGCTTTGTAAGCTTAGCCAGCTCCTCCTGGTTCAATTTGCGCAATTTTCTGGCAGAATTCAGCCGTTTTGTGAATATATTTTCAGAATCCATAAATAAAAACTTGACGTAATCGTATAGTTGCACATATTATAACCGTATTGGCTGATAAAGCCAATTTTTTGGGTCATGAACATGACGTTTTCGTCACATAAGTCATGACATTATTGATGAATGTGAGGAAGATACTATGGGTGATAGAGCTGTACGACAAACAAGAAAAGATCGAGATGGCGATATTTTAGCATTATGTGACGGTGGCTCGATGTGGTCACCACGTACGAAACAAGATGCTATTCATGATATTGAGAGTGGCATACATACCTATTATGTACCATGGACTGGTGGCCGTACCGAGATACGTGTTGTACAAGGCACTAATGGGAAGTACCTGAGGACAGATCGTGACGGTACTTCGAAAAACAATTTAGATGATTTACCAGACTGCTAAAACTTAAAGAGGATCCAAAAATGAGCAAGAAAAAAGATGTTCACGTAGTGCCACACAAAGATGGATGGGCAACAAAAAAGGAAGGCTCAGGCCGTGCAGGCTCTGTACATGATACCCAAAAGAAAGCGATTGATAAGGCAAAGGGTCAAGCCAAACGGGATAAAACAGAAGTCGTGATCCATGGTAAGGACGGAAAAATTAGAGATAGTGACAGCTATGGAAATGACCCACATCCACCTAAAGATAAAAAACATTGATATTAAAATAGGGCCTTCAAATTTAATTGTGGGCCCATTATTTTATATATTTAGATAGTATCCGGATTTAGCAAAATTGAAGAGCTATTATAAGCGCAGTCAGGGCAATTTTACGCGGATTTCATCTGAAAATGCAGGATGCTAATACTGAAGGTACGATGGATAAGGGGTACTGGGGACATACCCCATTAAGACATCGTTATCTACAATGCCATTTCTTCTGCAATTATTTAACTAATCTGAAACTTCTATCTAGGCGGTAGGCGTGAGCTTTAGACTCCCTTCTATTCATCCATGAATATCCGTTTTACCCTGAACTTTCAGGTACGGGCCTACCATAATTCTCTACCAACCAGTGTAATTGAGCATCAACTCTGCAATTACACGATTACCTTGGAGATCCAATTTACCACTGAGGTCTGCCAGACCCAGCAAACCACCATCCAGCATTAACTTACCACCCCATTCAGCATTATAGAAAGAGCACATAGCAGCAAGGAGGGCGGCTTCGCCACCTGACAACACACCTATACGTTCGTTAATTAATTCGAAGTTAGGAATGACTTGCCACTTGTCAGTGACCTGTTCAATGCGTTCTGCTTTCTCACAGAAAGTCGGGTTAAAAGTGAACCAGGATTCACCAACGATTTTGATACCCTGTATCCAAGCCGTAAGAAATGCACTTTCAGCCTGAGCGTAGTGAGTTTGAGATTCTTCACGTTCTTTGCGAAACCTGGCAAGTGTCACTTCATCAATAGTCATTTTTATATCCTGTTATAAATGTCTTTTAAATATTTGAATTAGAGCAACAGCCACGTACCAATAAAAATAAAATAATCCAGAGACCATCATCCCTATTTATTTCCAGATACTTCCAGATTATGGAAGTATCTGGAATATTTTGTATATAATTTATTGCAGTAGCTTTCTACTATCTATCCAAACCTCTTATGGTTTTATAATATTTTCAATCTGTTGTGCTGCAGAATCAAATGAATACATGCACTCAAATTCTTCGTTCTTTCGTTCACAATCATATTTTGATTTTTCAAGTATCAATGCGTCCGCAAAATCAGCATCTTTCTTTTTTGACCCAACTTTAACAGGTTTGGTGTTTCTAATAACATTGAATGCTCTCCATACTGATTGCCCATCCTCAAAAGTGACATTTGGCTCCTTGAATAACTGATCGACAACATATAAGAGTTCATCCTTATTTAATTTGTATCGCTTTCCTTTCAAAGTCCAAATGGTTTCTGTTAACACAACATCAGTAATCAGAATTTTTCTCTTACCATTTACTATTTTATTGGCTTTTTGCGATTGTATATCATCATCTTGTAAAAGGTAGCGCAGCAATACATTAGTATCGATAGATATCACGCAGCACCCTTATGTTTTTCATCAATGGCACTTTGTAATGACTGTTCATCACTCACTTTTTTGTCACTTTTAATATAACTAAGAATTCCTCTTGCTGTGCCCATTTCTTTTTTCACTATGATAATCTGTCCGTTATATATGAATGTTTCAATATCATCACCGGGATTTATGTTTGCTTCCTCACATAAATTAATCGGAAGAGTGATTTGTCTCTTAGCGCTAACCTTTGGCATGTTGAATCTCTTTACTTTAATGATATAGTAAAGATTAAGCCGGTCTTTACAAAATGTCAATAGTAAAGAAAGTCATCTCAGGGTTTTCATGGCCTAATGCCCGTTGAATCGATTCCAAATAATATTCTTTTAATCACTTCATGGTCTATGCTTTAACCAATAACATGCTATGGAGTAACTTATGAACTCACAAGAATACCCATATTATCAACGATATATGAACTTCATGAAACGTGCTGTGTTTCTGTTTCTACTCGTTAGTATCTTTGGTTATTCCCTGCAGGGACTCGATAGCCTGGGTATCCAGCTGGCCAGCTGGCCATTGCTGTTTCAATGGATGATTCTGGTCGCTATGATTGCCAGCACCCACCGACTGTATAATCGGTATTATCCGGCGTTTTCACAACTGTATGATAAGATTCAGAATAAGGTGTGTGACTGGGTACTTGATTACGTTTTTAACATTCACCATCATTAAATAAAGGTGATCCCAGGTGTTACCCTGGGATCACTTCGACTTCACTTATCTAAGCAGCTTGCTCCTCCTGGTGCAGTAAATCTGCAAAGTCAGTTTCATTATCATACTCACGATGGCATTCCGTGTAGTTGGCATCAACATAGAGACTTACCACTTCATTCTCCATATCAATACTTAACTCGCCTTGGCCTCCCTCATTGTTGTACCAGTCCACATCCGTGGTTTCCAAGTAGCCGTAGGTCATATCTTCGATAGCATCACGGATGGATTTTGTTACCAGCTCCTCGGTAACAACCCATCCACCATCTTCGTACACCCGATTAAAGGACATAATTTCCATATTATGCTCTCCAATCTCAGTGTCAGGGCCAATTGCTATGTCATAGATGTGGCCACTATCACCGCCACCAGAAAAACTAACCTCCACTGATGAAGCCTGATGCTGCCGAAGTGCAACCAATATCCGTGACAGGTTAGACCGCCAACGCGCATTGTTTGACCTGGTAGTTGAAAAATCCAGTCCCTGTATCGCATCCTCGATGCCCAGCTGTGCATAAATCGCAGTCCGCTCAGACTGAGTTGGATTACGGTTCATACGTGCCTTGATCTGACCAATGCGAATGGGTTGATCAGCGTTCATGGTCTTGAGTAGCTCAACAGTCCATCGAGTTCGATTCATAAACACCACACAGATAGCCGTGTTACCAGCCGCCAGCTTGTCATGCCAGGAAGCAACGCAATGACGCTGACGCAATCCCTCCATGCCTAAACGCCGAGAATTCCGGACCAGATAGCCCGTATATTCGTTGGTCAGATGCTCACTAAAGAACGACATATCATAATCAATATGCTCATTTGCCAGACGCTGTAATGTAGCCAGACGCGATAATTTTCCATGTACATCCTGCCAGCGTTTTGCACTCCACCACAAATTGACTCTTCGGTCATTCTGCTTAGCCATCTGTATCACATCAGCCACAGGGACGCCCTGGGATTTGAGATACAGATAGCTCGTGGCAAAAGCGGGTAACTTATCAGTTTCCTGACTCAACTCACCCGCATCCAGCACTGTTTCCAGTACGTGTTGGTCAATATGACCAATGGAAAGCAGACCTTCCAGCTGGCGCATTGCCTTATTTGGGAGCCGATGTAGGCGTTTTGTTAATGCCTCGGGTAAGTTATCCATGCTTTACCCCCGATCCTTTAGCTTCCAACGTCAGAACACCATGTGACATCCACACCTCAGGCTGAATCCTACTTAACCAGTCAGCAAGATTAGGGATCCGGCCTCCACAATCTTCCATAATATGTTGCTCACCAACATAACGTACCGGTACCTTTTTACCGTCACTGTTTTTGATAGTCACACCAAACACACGTTCAGATTCAAAAATACCTTCTGCATGATGACGCAGCGCTCGATGTCGAAAGTCACAAAAGGACTCTTTGGTTGCATCAAACCAACGGTGGATCTCCAGATAATCTTCTGGCTTTCCACCAAATTTACGTGCGGATGATTCCGCATGATAGTAAGGGGCTGTCATAAATGACTCCTTCTTTAAGTGTAAATGAAGGAGAACGATCCCTGCTGGGGATCATTCCCCAGCGGGTTTCAAGCTTGAGTCACATCGTTTACACGATGACCAGATATCACATGACTCAGGATCTGGTTAATAGTGCTGGTTTTTGGCTCCAGCAAGCACATTCATTACCCATGGCATTTACAAAATGATTTACAGCGTAAATTACTTTGTAAATGCCTGTCTTTCGACAGGCTGTTATTATTTAAATTTTCTCTCGATTACACATCTTTCACTATCATGAATATGTAATGCTTCTTCGAGAGTCGTTTCATAAGTATCGTGCGGCATTCCAACTGCTTCTACCAATTCGTAATCATCGATATCAGCGAGTCGCTTCAGTAGTCCTGATCGAATTTCTGCCGCAGAAACATTTTCTGCATCGTTTGCAGTTTCTACACTAAACGCAAGAGTGAAGGCATGGTTGTAAATTACTTTATTCGCCATTGCTTACTCCTAGCTCAGTCATTGACTGCATGCATAATGCGTTCATATCTGAATGCAGAGACCCATCAATAGCGCATTTGATAATGCCAGTTTTCGCCAGATCTAATACTTTCTTGAACTGGTCTAAAATGGCATAACTTTCTGACTCTATATGTGAAAACACTTCATTCCATTCCATATTTTCATACGGTCCGAAGATAACGCAATTATCAGGCTCTTCATCCTGTCCAACTGCATCAAGTGTTAACATATAGTTTTCATAGAAGGGCATTGCTTCATCGTTAAAACACAATGTTTGCGCTGCAGCAAATCCAATCGCTCGTTTTTCAAGTTCTGAAATCATTTAAATTTCTCCCGTTAATAAAAAGGCAGGGCCTGTTAAAAACAGACCCTGTGATATCTAAGCCGCTACTGCTTTCTCAGATATGTTGAAGTTAATTGCATCACCAATCGTTTTACCGACCGCAATAAAAGAACAGTGAATTACCGACTGCCCCAGTATTTCGTGTGCAACTGTGTCAGATATACCGCTAACCAGGTATTCAGGAATTGTTTTTACCTTCGCATGTTCGCGTGGGGTAAATATTCTCTGCTTGCCTGTCAATGGATGCTTAAGAAATGGCTCAGTAGATCTCAGCTTGGAATATCCACGGCCAATGGTTCCACAAGAGCTTTCATTGCCTGTGAGTAATTGACGCTTAAATCCTTTACCACTAGCTATATCTCTCTGCTCTTTCTGATCTAAATAGCCCAGTATTTTCCAACGTGGGGAATCATCATCGATGTGATCCAGCACATCATTCAAACTACTCTCTTTAGTTCGCAAAGCTTTAATATTATTAATATCAAAACCATTAAGGCCTTCGGTTATAGCAACAACACATAATCGTTTTCGTGCTTCAAGCGCACCCATCTGATTACCATCCAATATCGTTTCATGCACCTGGTACCCAATCTCACTAAGCACCTGACGTATGACCGTCATACTGGCTGTTGTTTGATAGGGTGGTACATTTTCTAAAACAATAATGGATGGCTGTGTTGCCATAACGATATTAAGAAATGCCACAAATAAACTACCGGCCGTTTCATGCTCTTCAGCTCGGGAAAGTTTGTTTTTAGAACGTCCTGAAATAGATGCTCCAGTACAAGGAATCCCAGCAGCAAGTAAATCAACTTTGGGTAGTTTATGTGTTTCAACATCTTGCATGGGTGCCTCAATTGCTATTGAGTCTTTATCCCAGACAGGATTATTTCGCAGACTTACATCAAGATATTTGCCTTCGATTTCAACCGCAAATGAAAGCCTGGCGGCTATTTTTGCAAGGTTAAGACCTGTATGAAGAGCGTGATCCAGAACCCCGCCGCCATGTGCCAGCGAACCCATTTCTAATGGTTCGTTATTACATAGTTTTCTGATTAGACGTTCTAATCGTTCTTTTTCTGCAATTTCACGATGATGAATTGTGATGATAATTTCATCGGGTTTGATAATGGCTCTAATACGTTCAGCTTGACCAAATACTGCTTCGATCTCATCTGCTCGTATGTCCATAACAGGAAGATAGGCATCCTTCTGTTTTCTTCGACTGACTTTGCGTGCGCCATCATCACAAAAGGATAGACAAATCTGATCCTGCTTTTTGATCAGACTAAATCGCATACCAGGTGTGATGCCTTGAGTAGCCAGCTTTTGGCCTTCTAGCCAAATGCGAGGCTTGCCTTTATGCTCACCAATTTTACGATAAACAACATTCGACATAGTTTTCTCCAAAAAAATGGAGAATGCGCCCAATCGGGTGCATTCCCCGATTGGGTTGAAAGACGTTAGTGTTACTTATCCAGGTTAATCCAGATAAATAGCGCTAACCTCGTTTAGTGCTGGCTCATAAGTGATAAAGTATCCAAAAGTACAATACTCCTCATGAAATCCACTGTAGATAATCAATTCAGAATCCACTTCATTAACTGTCCATACATGCTTTGCTTCGTCAGCGATAAGCACATTATGAATAGTTTGATAATCACGTCCATACGTTTCAAACATATAAAAGTCATCATCAATCGATAGTCCTGATGTTTGATTGTTTGGATTGATTATCGGCATAAACCGATCAAACCATTGGTCAAAAGTTAAAACGTCTGGCCCATTCATACGCATGATTCCAATTGAGACAAAAATTCTCTGAAATAATCAGAAGGGACATTACAAGATTTTCCATACCATAGACTGTTAGTCTTGCTCCAGCGAAAGCCGGAACGTTTTAGTATGCCTCGAACATCTTCATCTGGCTTTTCTTTGAAAACAATTTCAACATAGCCTGGTCGGGTACCATCCCTTACTGTGATAGATGAATCACCCGCGTCCGTATTTTCCAACGTGCTTACCGTGTTTTCAATCACTTCGATATCTGCATACTCCGAGAGGATGCTATGGATATCCGATTGAACAGAATTACCGTTGAAATGACGCTTGGGATCATGAACAGTGTATAAACGTCCTTTACGAAATGCTTCAACTGTTGGTTTTTCAATTCCAGCAGTTTCATAATTCGCTTTATGCTGTTCATACTCCTTATCAATGGCTATCTGCACCAGGCGATCACTGTAGTCTCGATTTTCAAAGACATAGTTATTACCACCAAATACATCCGGCCAGACATTATCTGCATTATGCTCATAGATATCTTCCATTCCGTTGAAGTTGCCATACTGATACTTACCTGTAATAGCTTCTACTTGCGACTTGGTTGGTCCATCCGTCCAGTGCACATCAATGGCTGATCCGCCTGACATACGCGCAGAAAACTTAACGCCTGGAAAAGCGCGTTTGAGTTCAATGCGTATATTGGCAGCACCAACTTTTGCAGATCGTTCACCACTGCATAGCTGTTTGAGATAGGGATACTCCTGACGCAATTTCTCACGCCTTTGATCTCGTCTCATACTGGCTTCTTGCGCTTCGTTCTCTTTACGTTGAGATTCCGATTCATGATAAGCCAGTAGCTCATCGATACGTTCTCGAGAAACTATTTCATCTAACAGCTTCCATTGAACACCATAAATAATGGATTCTGGAATTTTATTAGAGAGACAGCCATTTTCAAAAACTACATCGAAATAAGCATTGCCGCCGGATGAAATAATGCTGCACATATTGTTAACACTTTCTGGATCCTGTTCGCCGTGAATGTTAAAAACAACACCATGACGACCACCATAAAGTGATGAATATACACATTGGCCGATTTGAACATGTGAGTGATTACTCATGAGTTACTCCTTTGATTTATGAATAAAAAAAGGGGAAACTCGCTCCCAGGTGGGAGAAATTTCCCCCGTCTGGGTTGGTAATATGATTGATTAGTTAACTGAATAGGATCGTAAATTACGGATAGGTGTGTGCTCTTTGAAATGCTCAGCAAACGTCAGTTCATAACCCTGACTCTTTGCTGCATCCGCGAACACAGCCGCATCACAATCTTCTTCAAGATAACCGTTCTCGTCATCCATATAACTATAAGGCGTGATCTGGTTTTCAATACCCAGTTCGCTGATTAGCGACTTTGGTACTTCAAGCCAGCCATGACCAGGGTCTGTATGGAATATTAGATTAAGTGATTTCATAATTTCTCTCCTCAGAAATTAAAGGGAGAAATCTCCCAACAGGAAATTTCCCCTGTTGGGTTGGGTCGGAATGACCAAATTAGATGTGAATCGCAGCATTAATGCTGTGTCGGTAATTCTCGATTCAGGACCGACTTTACGGTGCTATCAATATGCCTGATAGCGAGCTAACAACTAGAGTATATTATAAAAAATTACCTTTTCAAAACAGTCATTTTGCTTTGAAAAGGCCTCTCGTAATGAGAGGCATGGATTTGTTAAAAACAACCGCACGTGATCAGCTGACCACGACAACGAGGGCATTTTTCATTATCACAGCCTGGATGATGTAGCCCGCCTGGGACCACATTACAGTCTGCACAACGTGCCACACCATCATGGGAGTCGTAAGGTATAGGATCCAATACAACGCCATCAGGATACACAACCTTCTGCTTACAGCTCACCGCTTTAGAAGAAGTCATTTCCTGCAAACAGACATCACAAACTGCCATAATTATGGCCCTCATGTATCTGCCTAAACACCTGATTATTCAGATGATCTATTTTTACTATCATTGGTATTCTCCAGTTTTTAAAAAAATAGAGAGACACCGACCCCACAGGGAGGCCGAGCTCCCTATGGGGTTAGTAGTACGCTATTAATCCTCTACAACATGAAAATCATGCCGACAGCCTGGATTTAAACAGCCATGATGCTGTGTGCCGTTATCATCTTCGGTAAAGATGGTACGTGCGCCACATTTAGGACATGTAACGGGATCATCACCCATAACATGTAATTCCACCGTTTCTTTAAGAACGGGCATATCTTCTCCTTGTGATATTGCTAAAAATAAGAAGGAATAACCCAATGGGTTATTCCCATCGGGTTTAAAAAAATTATGCCGCCAGTAACTGTTTTGCCAGAGCGACCTCAATGCTATCCCCATCCTGGTTCAAGACATCAAGACCTGTATCCGGCATATCGCCAGATGTGCTCTGTGCAACAGCTATTTTCTGAGCCATGAGAGATAAACACGCAACCTGCGCTGTATCCTCATACCCCAGAAAGTACACAACGACATCATGCTCTTGACCAATACGCCATGAACGGCGAGCGGCTTGGAGCACGGTGTAGACGTTATACCCAGACTGCATAAACACGATGCTAGGAAAGTCCAGTAAATCCAGACCGGTTTTCACCAGCTCCGGATTGGTAATCAACACATCAATATCACGATCCACTTGTTCAAAGATCCAGTCTTCTCGCTTGGTCGTAGACACTGATGCCCTGAGTACCGCCACCTTCAGACCTTCGCGTTCCAGCTGCTGCTTTAAGCGGGCAGTGGTGTCACGTTTGCCTGTGTACACTGAATAAACCAATGTACGACGACCACGGGCTTTCTCCTGTTTGCAAAGACGCAAGCATTCCTGTTCCTTGGGTGTCATTTCTGATTCATCAAAAATGGACCCGCTGTAAAACAGTGATGCCCGTGTCCGTGGATGCTTGACATGCTCTTCCCGAAAACAAGTATCGGGCCACGCAAGCAATGCATTCATCACAACACCTAACAGCGTGTTATCACCTTTACGCAAAGCGTCTTTCAGCTCCTGTTTTAACGTGTTGCTCATCTTGGTGTAGACATCAGACTGATCAGACGCCATCGGCAAACTGAGCAGCTTTTCTTCATAAGATGGCAAAACGTTATCGCCAATATCCTTGAGCTTTAGAAACACCGTATAAGGTAAGATATAACGACACACACCTTCTGGACCAAATCCAGGTGCTTTCGAAGTTCTTACAGTGATACGTTTACCACGCGCAGTTTTATGGCTATCGCCTTCGGATTCTGAGTAGATATCCTTAAGCACACCATGCTCACGCATGAATAACGTAGATGCAGAACCAAGAGTGCCGCGAGAGTTATAGGCATAACCATCTTCTATCATTCGCTGCGGAAGTACGCGGAAAAGCAAATAAAAAAGATCATCACCATAGCCACCCATCAATGTACCGGTTAGCAAAATGACTTTGCGAATTTTATTCGCAAGCACACCCATTGCCTGTCCTTGAGCGCTCTCATTTTTTAATTCATGAGCTTCATCCGCGATCATCAAGTCAAAGTACTTATCTGGAAGATATCTTTTTATAAACTCGGTAGGTTGGTAACCACCTTGTCCAAAAGAGAATTCCAAATTAGCCATAGCACGCTCCATCCGTCGAGCCTGTTTATCGCTAAACACCAGGTCACCATCTTCATCCATCAAATTGATGAACTCATAGACGTTATCCGACAACATGCCACCTAGCAGATCTTCACCAAAAAATGAAAGCAACTTATCCGCTGTTTTCGGTCCTATGGTAGGTATCTGACACATAGCATCTGCAACCAGCTCACGTCGAGAACGTTGCCGTTGTTGTTTTCGAATAAGTGTCCAGAGTGGCTCATGACACTCTTGGCAATTAGTCCGCTTGTTATCAGGAAAATTGCTTGGTGACACTGGTAGAGGCATACCTTCACCATCTTCCACCGTCAGAATCGTACCGCAACGTGAACAGGCACAGACCTGATTTGTTACGACATAACTCTGAGAGTTTTCATTACCAATTTCCGTGTACTTACGCACATGCTGATTGCGAACCATATATGCGGGTATCCAATGGAAACCCATACGCATACGGACGCGACCCAGGATGAAGTACTCCGGTCCATCATGAGGCGGCTGACCCAGTTGCTCACGTAACATAAGCAATTTAGTCAGTGTATCTGGTCCATTCAGAATCCATACACGAGCATTAGCCACGGTTTCTTTAATTTCACGTTGCCACTTGTAACATAAATGTGGTGGTGAAATTATCAGTATCCGCTTAAATCCCTCAGCATGCATCACGGCACTGGCCGCGATTCCCATGATAGTTTTGCCTGTACCCATTTCTGCATTTAGAATGACAGACTTTTCCTGTGTATCTAGCAGTAAACGACATATGGCCTGAACCGCTTCCTGTTGAGCAGGGAAGGGCTTACGGAGTAAGCCATCCATTATCGCTGCACGAACAGGATTCGGCTGACCATCATAGACAGGTGGATTCTGATTCTGCACTGCGTCTAGCAGCCCATCACCAAAATCCTGAACAAAATCTGATAGTGATATAACGCCAGCTGGCGCAATATCTTCAACAGATTCCAATTGATCAATCTCGAGCGAGATCATAGTTGATGTGTCTAGCACATCCTCTGCTACAGCAGACATAGGCATACCTCCAAAGGTTAAAAAAGGCATACCTGTCCCTGTCGGGAAAATATGCCCCGATAGGGAAATGTGCTATTCTTAAAGTGCTTAAAAATAGCGTTTCTAACTAATTAACAAAGAACCTGACGCAATGATCATTGATCTCAATAGTAAACACAGAATTTCAAAAACTGAGCTTAACTTTATGAGAAAAATGGCTGCACGTAATGGTCATGCTATTAATTCGATCAGCTCAGATCAGGAAGAACTGGGAGCCCTGATTAAAGGACTTCCAGCAGATATAGCTGATGACTTGATTCAATTTATTGAATCAAGCACTCAACCACGTGATTTAGACTCGGGCAATTCCTGAGTCTTATTTTAAAATTTTAGATAGCAAAGCCACATAATGATGACTAGTCCTACACAACTCTATATCCAGGATCCACTAACGAATCGCATTCGTATAACAAAAGCGGGAATAGAGAAATACGGACAGCGCTTTGCCAGAGCTGGTTATAACATTCAGACTATAAAAACCCCGACTGAATTTAAGAATGCGGTCGATGCCTGCTTTGCATTAGAACTGCAGCAGCTTGCATCGACAGCGAAGGGAAAAAATTCTGATCTGGATAACATATTAAATGGACTACCTGGCTGGGATTAATTAATCCTCAAACAAGCTTTTCAATTCGATATATTCCGTCAAGATTTCCAATGCTCGTTTTGCATTAGTGTCCTGAACTTCTCCATTTTCAATCAGCTCACTGAGCTTTCGCTGACGTTCACGAAGCTCCTGTAAGCTTGCACTTTCACAGTATTTATGGATCTTCCAAAGCTCCATTCTGGTACTCCTTTTTCGTACTTGGAATACCAGACCCAATCGGAAGGTATTCCCGAGTGGGTTAATAACATGAATCGAATCTCCGAAAAGATTGACAGACATCACACGATTCAGGGTCTGTTCAAAGCGCTGGTTTTTGGCTCCAGCAAGCACATTCTTACGCCGTAGACATTTTCAAAATATTTTAAATCTTAAGCTGCTTTGAAAATGCCTCTCTATTTTAGAGAGGCGGTGAATCATAATGTAAAACGTACAATCGGGATTTCTACTAAACCACTTCTTGCTGTTTTACCTGTTTCTTCAACAATCCCTGCAGTGACTAAAGAAGTTAACATACCTTCATTTTCACTGTAGTTTTTGATTGCGGTTTCACGCTTGCCAAACAAATACTCTGGCAGACATACCGTAGCCATACACATCGGTTCGCCAGCTTCGAATGAACGACCCTGGTTATGCTCAGTATCAGCGATTATCAGCTCGATAGCCGATTGCTTGTTTGCAGTATATTCATGAATATGCACATCACATTCGTAGTTAAGAAACATCACTTGTTGTGCTAATTTGATCATTGATTTCTCCTGAACAAATAAATAGCCAGTCAATTCATCCCAGCAGGGCTAAATTGCCCTGACTGGGTTGAATAAACAGACACGCTACTAACTGTGCCCTACAAGTGTGGTGTAGAGAATATTGTTATTATCTACACCGGCTTGAACTGCATATTGTGGTAACTTTGCCTGGTGAGCCTGGTAATCATGTATAGGCCATTGATGTGCTCGTGATAATTCACATGCATAATCTTTTGCCATTTCATAGTTACTAAAATCACCCACACACAAGACCTCAATACATCCATTAACCTGATTAGGTTTATAGCGAGCATAAACCGAAAAAAACTCCGGATCTGAATCGTTCACCTCGCAACAAGTCCCCATTGGATCATCTGGATCATGCTGATCACGCACACCATGTATTTCTAGTCCATGATATAACTGTGACTGTCCATTGATTAACGAATCAGCATAGCGGCCATTCATAACATTTTCCTTTTCCATAAGATTAGTCCTCATTGGCTTGCATAATAGTTACAACAGGCTCTCCCTGATCACCAGGTCCGATGTGCAATTTCAGTGTGACTAATCTTGCACGTTTAGCACGTCCTCCTCTCGGAACACGATACAGCTGATACATCAATTGCTCAGATTGAAGACTGCTTTTTGCGGCCATCGATGCCATAAAAAGCACATCCCATAACCGACCTTCCTGATCCTGATAGGCTTGACGTTTACTGTCTGTCTCATCCCAGGCAACACAGTCTTCCCACGCATTGCGTGTTAGTGCAGTGTGTATTTTAAATCCAGCTTCTTTAGCTGTTTTTGATACATCAACCAGATATCCATCTTCAAGTGCTTGAGCACGTGTATATGAATAAATAACATCGCCAAATAGCGAGTCTTGTTCAACAGTTTTGGTTTGCATTGACATAATGTCGCTCCATTGTTGATTAAAAAAATGGGGCGCACCTTCCCAACGGGAAAAGATAGCCCCGTTGGGTTTAAGTAAAAACGAATATTATGCAGTTTCAGGTAATGCTATTTGCTGACTATGAATCAAATCACTGATCACAGTTTCTACATCATCACCTATATGCACCTGATAACCACTCATGTCATGACCATTTTCCAATAAGCGAATCCACTGCTTTTCAAAACATTTGGCTATAAATACATCACGCCAATGATCGAGAAGAGGCAGGGGACACACTGTCTTGATAAGTGGCCATGGATCGGGTTGTGGATCGTCCATGCGATATAACATAAGCGCACGATGATTCGTCATATCTGCCTTGACTGATAAACGATCATAAATCCACATCTGAGTGAGCACACCAAAAATGGTGTTACCAGTCTTGAACGTATTTTTTTCAAGATCATCAACATTAGGCACTGTCACAAAGTGACGTTGTCCATCATGTCCCAGTAAATGAAAATCACGAATCCCGTTTTCTGATTTTGGCAGCTGCAATCTCGCCAAAATTTCCTGTAAGGCAGTATCACGACCCCACAAAGAAATAAAAACAAGTCGATTAGATTCATCTGTCAAGAATGCATCGACGTACACGCCATCGATAACACTAATGGTAAACAGCGACATATTGCCTCCGAATAAGTTAATGCCAAAACATCCGAAGGCATCACACCTACAGATGCGGCCCTGCGGGTGTGATGACGTGTTAAATTAAGAAAATGAAACTGCGAGTAATACGAAACCGTAATACAAAACTAAAATACTCCAGAGTAGCGTTTTGCATAGCTGGATTATTTTCTGTTTCGGTTTCATAACTTGCTTGGCCATAGACTTCATGCCGAAACGCTGTTTTAAACGTTCCTTAGCATCCTGCTTCAACTTCCGCACATGCTCTGCATGGGTCGAAACAAAATAAGCCGTTGGGGAGTAGTAAACTCTTTGCATGATTGATATCTCCATTTGGAATACACCATAGAAGACACCAACCCAGGGGATAGGTATCCCCATGAGTGCGGGTTGTGAAAGATGGATCGGGATTCAGATGAATCCGTCTGGCATTACGCGATCCAGGGCCAGCTCAAAGTACCTGATAACGTCAGGTGGCGTACTACACCGTTGAGTTTACACAAATATTATATTCTTTCAAAGAGGCTTAACCAGCATCTATATCTGGGTAAGCCCCCTTGTCTAGCAAGGGGGGTGTTAAGTTTATTGAATGGTGAGACATCGCCCGTAGGTAGGACTGTCTCGAGTAAAATCAATGGCTCGAATGGTAGGTACAAACCGATCTGTGTGGATCCGTTTGATGCCAATTATCTCATCTTTGCTATTGGTCTCATGCTCTTCTTTCACAGACTTTGCTTTGAAAGTATCGCCTTTGATGACATACGTTCGTCCATCATTAGATTTCACTACACCAAATATCTGACCGGCTGCCAGGGCTAATGCCAGGTGCCATTCAGATAGCTTCCGCAATGGTGGCCGGTGTGCTTTTTCTGTATAGCGAAAAACGCTCCCCATCTGTTTCCAGAGTGAAGGGTAGTGATCAAGAACATCTTCCAGCTGACGAGGATCAACACGCACGGTATGAAATTTGAATTCATCCTGCAGATTGCTCGCCGGTACACAGTAATAATCACCGGTCCAGTTTTGCGGTAGCTCTTCCGCTTCGATGTCACCTTTACCAATACCCATCAGACGATCTCTAGTAGGTATATCTGTATCGCTGACACGTTGCTTAATGCCAAATACTACAAGCTGCTTATACCGTGTTTCAGGTGCCATATAGGCCTTAACATGGGTAAAGTGACGTGCAATCCAGGTACTGTATTCCTTATCGAGTGAATAGTAAGGAATGATCAATACCATGACTCCACCGTACTGTAACAACCCGTGTGTTCGACGATAAAAAAGTTTTTCGAGTCGATCACGTTTTGAGTTAAGGTCTGTTTTATCTTTAACCGTATCGCCATAGGGCGGGTTCAACATTAACAGACCATAGCTTCTGCCACTGATCACACAATCATGAATGTCACTGTGAACACAGTGAGTCAAGATTTGCTTACCATGCCAGGCGCGTTCCTCGTTATATTCAATACCATAACTCACACACTGGTCACCCAGATGATGTTGTGTTTCTGCAATAAGAACGCCTTCACCACAGCAGGGATCCAGAATACGCATTGTGCCCATTTCACTGGGTACCAGTGCATTAAGTATTCTCTGAGTGGTTAAGCTATCGGTGGGGTAGTAACCATTCTTCTGGTAATTCGCAGCGAGCCGTTGAAACATTAACGCCATGTTAATTCTCCAATAGTTGCTCCAGAATAGAACCACCGGAAGGTGATTCCTTCCGGAAGGTTTAAAATATCGACTAAGTTAAGCGACTTCGTCTAAAGCCTCTTTATCAATCGTGACGGTGTACCATTCATTGCCGGTAGGCGAATCATGGTGAAAATTTTGAATACGGATTGTATTATCGTCATCAATAAAGATTCGGAATGTACATTCTGTATTCGGCAGGATATTGGATAGGAAAACCTTAGCATTATCAGCTTCAAATCGAGACCATCCACTCTGGTTACGCCAACCAAAATTATTGACTTCGCAATACCAGTAACCAGTTGAATTGATTTCCTGAAGCTTGTCAGACAAACATTCCAGAAGATCGTCCCACTCAAATGAAAACAGATCGTGATCATCAGAAGCCTTTGACAATGCTTCGTCATCATTTACTGCATCACCATTTTCAATGAGAAACTTCGCCTGATTATTCAGGATCTCGTAAGTATCCCAGATCAGATAAGGTTGTTGCTCTTGATTACTCATAGCATTTCTCCAAAAATATACCGGAGAAACCACCCATACCGGATGTGCTTCAACCGGTGGGTTTAAAGTAAAATAGGAAGAGCTTTCTCACTGGCTTTTTACGCCAATGCTTTAGCTCCTTTATCCCATGACCAACGCGCTATATCGTCCAGTTCATCCCAAGACTTACGGGGTGTCCCATCATGATAGGTTGGTCTTCGTTGCAAATCGGCCTCGTAATCCACCTGACCAGGTGTCTTATAACGAGCATCCGAACATGTTTTTTCTGAAACCATTGATAATACGTTAGGTACCATCGAGTGCCTCCTGATAAAACGATAATGATGAGATCACAACCCATAAAGGATTGATCCCTCATGGGTTAAAAGAATGGACCAATAAAAATTAATCCGAATATAAAACGCTAAAGAAGACCTCGTTTTGCGAAAGAAACAACGCCTCCTTTAGCGACAATGACATGATCAAGTACTCGAACATCTATTGTCTTTAATGCATCGATCAATCGTGCAGTTATACGTTCATCTGCCTGACTGGGTTCTGGTTCTCCAGAAGGATGATTGTGTACAAACATGACTGCTGCTGCATTATGTTGTAATACACTTTTAACCACCTCTCTTGGATAAACTGAGACACCATCAATAGTCCCGCGAAATAGCTCATCGATTGTGATCATTCGGTGTCGTTGCGATAAATAAATTACCGCAAATACTTCATGATCAAGATCTTGATATTTAAGCTGTAAGTAAGCACTTGCTTCCTCAGGATCAGTGAATGGTTCACCAGGTAGATAATTATTTTCCAGAATCGTTTTTGCCATACTAATAACTGAACGCTTTTCAAATGAATTAAGATGTTCAACATTAATATTGGAAAAAATATTTTCGGAAATGAAGGGCAATACATTTTGTTCCATAGCAAAATTCCTCATTGGGATTATTGAAAGGAACACCTACCCACAAGGGGATCAGTGCCCCTGTGGGTAAACAGATATTGATTAATGACTCTTAAACCAAAACTGTTGTTTAGGATTGTACTTGTAGCCGACAGACTTCAAGTACGCAGTTTGCTGACGCAGTGTAGAACGACCTACCGTAGGATCCAGTTTAACTTCATCACTTAATGGCCAGACACCAAACAATTGTTCAAGTGCCTTATCATCAAGATCAGTAGAAGATTTAGATTCCGGTGTTGCTTTCTGTTTGCGACTTGCTACTGGACGTTCCTCTTCATCAATTGGGTCGGGTATTGCTTCGGGAACATCCTCAGCCGTACCTTCATCCACATCATAAAGATTAACGCCATCAAGAAATGCGATGGGTTCAATGATTTTTCCAACACCAAAATCACGGGTTCTTAACTCAGTTTTCTTGAGTAAAAATTCACCTTGATAAGTGCCTTTCTCATATTCATCCAGTGCATCGTATCGAACAACAAAATCACCAACCTCTGAAAAAAGATTCGCTACATTGAAGTTCCCATGTTTGCCTCTGATGGTATTAACCACCATACGACCTACGACAGTGACCATATTGCCTCCCATGATCAATCAAAAAATGCCGTCACAGGAGTGCCCATGTGGGACAACTCCCACTTGGGCTAGTAAATTTATATGGATTGAGATCCTAAGATCCGGTGAACATCTAACAATCCAGGGTTCACGCCAGGTTACCACTGATTGCAGTGGCCACATGACATCGCTAAGGTAGTACCTTCTTAAAACTGTTTCGATTAAAACCGCTTTAAGAAGGTCTCTCTTAAGAGAGACCCGAACGATCTAAGCTGATTCATCCAGTTGTGAAATATCAAAAATACCTGTTCGTATTTCTAAATCATTCACTAAACAGAATTCTTCAATACGTTTTATTATTTCATCCGCCTTAGCGATTACTGCATCTTCATTCTCAGAACGATGACCCCATAAATCGCCAACAACCTCATTAAGTTCAATCAGGTATCCATCGATGACAGCACCTGCAGAAATTGCTAGTTGTTTTATATTGGGAGTAATAGGTGCTGATTTTTCCCGATGAGTTGTTCGTACAATCTTCCCATCAATTCTATCAACATCTTTCTTAAGTTCCTGTAGGAATTCATCCACGTGATGAAAATGAACTTTAAATATAGGTTTTTTCATATATTTGTCCTTTTGATGTGGTACTACAACCAGGTAAGAAATAAATCTTACCTGGTGTAATACACAATGTTTAATCCAGTATTAACATACAGCCAGTGCCCAGTGAGATTCTGGTTGCGGCGTATGCATTGATGGGTTAAACAAGATACGTTTTACATCACTGTAAAGCGTCTCAATATAACTATCATTCACTTCCTGTTCCTTTACAGTTACAGGAAGTTCTGACAGAAATGCATCAACTAACTGATTGTGACCATTGAACTGGCCATTCTGCAGTTTAATATTTGCGGCGATTGAATTAGCTGTAGGGATTGATGTTGCCATAAGGATATCTCCATTTTTGAGTGGCCGACAGAGGCTCACTCAAACACTCCTGACGGAATGCTTAAGTGAGCCTCCGCCAGGCCGGATATACCCAAAATGAAAAACACCAATCCCCCAGCTAGGAAATCAGTGTTTCCCAGCTGGGCGTTATGAATCACATCTCCGAAGAGATCGTCCGACATTGCATGATTCAGGGTCGGATCAAACTGCTGGTTTTTAGCTCCAGCAAGCACATTCCTTACGACTACATTTTCTAAATAACCTTAAACCAGGTTGCTTAGAAAATGCCTCTCCAGTAAATCTGGTGAGGCGTAATTTTTAAAAACCCTGAAAGCGTAAAAAAAATGGACATTCATCATCATCATTATTAAATAATGAAATAATTTCATCATCATTCTGATAATTCAAATTTAACAACTCAGAAATAATGTCATCTTCGTTTCTTTCAATAATAGGAATAGGGTTGGTATGCATTGGATTCTCCAGTTTTAAATGGCCGACAGAGGCTCACTTAAACACTCCTGACGGAATGCTTAAGTGAGCCTCCATCAGTCGGATTACCCATTGAGAACAACCAACCCATGTTCGGGAATGATTATTCCCGAACGGGTGTAAAGTATGAATCCAGTTACTATGTAACCACTCGATATTACAGGATTCAGGATCGAGTCAATTTGCCGGTTTAAGGCCTCGGCAGGCTCATTCTGTTATTAAGTAATAAATATTAACTTTCCCGAAACTGTTTCATTAATAAAACAGCTTTGGGAAAGCTCCACCGTTTAAGGTGAACCTTTCCTGATAGAAAGACGATCTTCATCTACAAACGTTCTTTGTGCCAAATTCCGGTTTGAAGCCTCTGATCAGTGACTCCGTCAATACATCGGTAGTGTACTGAGTGGCTCTAAAAAAGAGTCTGAGCCTTATCGCCTGCGCACGGATATACCGCACAAAGGGACTCGTGTTTTTCCGGCCACGGCAAGCTGGTGTGTGTCTCAGGATAGTTGTGAAAGTGTCACAATAGGAAGAAGCCGTGTTAGACCCTCCCTTCAAATACCTGATTAACAAGAATCTCAAGGGAGGGTCTAACAACGGTTGATGTCACATAGCAAGCAGTAACAGACTGCAGGTAAGTGTGGGCTGGTACCGCAAACATATAGATGACAGTCTGTAATTCGGGCAGACTGGGCCGATATTACATCATCCAGGATCGACTCAATGTTGCCCCAGTTTGGGATGAGGCGACTCCACATTCAAAAAATGTGTTCCTGAATGAATTGTATTTGGTCTTACTGCAACAATGTCACAGTAAAGAGTTGCCCCGACAGGTCTGTGGGTTTCCACAGACCTTCGAGACAGTACAATGATCAAGCAGCAGCTTTATGCCATGCTTTTTCATCGTTGTTCCAGCGATATCCCAGATCCTTCAACTTAACACGCTTTGTCTTGAAATTAGGATCATCTTTATCCAGTTTCACGACATTGCTTAGCTGAGTTTCCCAGGTTTGTATGTCATCAGATTCAGGTACCGATTCAGCAGACTGTGTTTCTACAGTAGACTGAACTGGTTGGGCATTATCATTACTCGCATCAGCTTGTTGCTGATCGGGTTCTGATGTACTCACATTATCATCACTTTCAACGATATTAAGGACTTCGTCATTAATTTTCGCCCAAGTGATTTTTAATAACCGACCTTTAATCACATGACAGAGTTGACCTTCACGAGTACCGCTTTTAGCAGTATACGAATTAGGTTGTGGGTCTCCAATATTGAAACGTACCATCACTTTTGAATCGCGATCATTGATCTCGTCTTCATAAGCGGTGACAAATTCCTTAGCAGCTTCTCCAACAACACGCACATCGAAATGTGTGTAATTAGTTGAATCTGCACTGCCATGTAGCGCGGTTACCGAAACAGCAAGATACGCTTTGCCCTGTGTAGGCGTGACGAAACGTGCGCGATTAAGGTAGCCAATACCATTAACGATTAAGTCAAAGTAGTTGTTTTCAGTGTTTTGAGTCATGGTGTTTTCTCCATTTAGGTTTTATGTAGACAAAAAAATGCCCACAAAAAGAAAACACCTTGGCCCCATGAGGGAGGTATTCTCCCCTGTGGGCTGGTAGGATTTAGCGGTTATTTTGAATTGTGATTCTTATTATGGTCGCTGTATTTATCAACGAACCATCCAACAAAAGACACAATTACTATTCCCACTACGGCGAATATGGTAATGGGGTCCATTTCCATTAGTCATCTCCTCTTCGCAGGAACGCTGCGATTCCGAAACAATGCATTGTAAAAATACCCAGTGCAATTCCGTTTGACAGCGTCAGCTCTGAATCGATAAAGACACCAGCCATCATCGCGATGAACAAGGCAGTACCTATGTTATCGAGATTTTTAGCAATAGCATCTTTTTGACGCTTGTTGATTTTCATCGAGACCTCCTTTTGGTCACTTGCATGAGTGAAAGAGATCTCCCCCGTATGGGAGAAATCTCCCAACGGGGTGGATTGAGGTTCGTGAGAACCATGCAGTAATTTCACAATCCAGGTACTGCTTAAACATTGCCTGATACCGTCAGGCAGCGGTTTAAACTCTACTATAGTTAATTTTATTCAGTAAAACAATGGCAATTTTTCACAAATCGGGCATTACCAGTAACCCCTTGTATTTAAAACAATTATTTAGTTAAAATTATTCAATATCAATAAAGTTGAAAACTAGATACTACCAATTTGTGCTTGTTTACGGAGCATGCTTATTTCTAATATATATACTAATGTCGAAAAACTAAAGCAGACCTTCCCCGTAGTGTCACTTTAGGTCGCAGTTCAATCAAAAGCGGAACTTGAGCAGTTTAAACAGACAGCGAAATTTCGACTACGTGCGGATTAACATGAGCTTTTACTCTACATCAATGCCATGTCCCAATGCCAATATCAGGTGCCGACCTGGAAACCAAATTCAAAAAAACTCATACCCAGGTTTCCGTAACTAAAACTGTGGTGGATACGCCGACCTGGCATATTGTATTCACTGGCGCTCCAGGCAACGATCAATGGCGCGTAGTGTTCCAGGGTCGGGTGTGCGCGACTGAATGTTTCCGGGAATTTGTCCGGCGAAATTAGCCAATCTAAATGGTTGCCCTCTACGGCCTGACACAACCACTGTTCAAATTGAGCGGCCCAATCATCCGTTTTATCTTGAAAGTTAAGTGCGCGCAGATTGTGGACTGAGCCTCCTGAGCTGATGATCAGCACGCCTTCACCACGTAATGGTGCGAGAGCCTTACCCAATCTGACAAGATCTTTCAGCGAACCGGTTGGTAGAGATACCTGCACCGTAGGAATATCTGCACTGGGATACATTGCCATCAAAGGAATCCAGGCGCCGTGATCGAGCCCGCGTTGACCATGCAGTTTATAAGCTAAGCCCTGAACCTCTAGTCGTTGAGCGATATCAATCGAGAGCATGTCGTCACCAATTGCAGGGTATTGCATAGCATAGAGTTCATTTTGAAAACCACTGAAGTCATGAATAGTCGGGAGCCGTTCTCCCGTAGTGATACCGATAGGATCATCCGTCCAGTGTGCGGAAATAATGACAATAGCGCGTGGCCGTGGCAGGCGTGCTGCCAGGCTTCGCATAGCATCTATAGACTGGTGCCCCGACAACAGGATATCGGGTGCACCGTGAGAAATGAACAACGAAGGCATTTGTTTGTTCATTATCGCGACCTCCTTAAATTATATGTTTAGCAGCTAGATATGTTGAACGCTGTGGAGAACAGCGATGATCACTACTGTGACCACCGTTTTTCTAGCTACAAACTCTTATGTGAACCGTCACAGAATGGTGGTGTAGCTGTTTGTTTACATCCGCACAAGTAAACCGTACCTGTTTCCTCCGCAGTAAAGGCGGTGGGTTCGATGCCGGTGTCCTTATGCGAACCGTCACAGAATGGCTGGCTTTTACTGCGCCCACAGGCACACCAGTAGTAGGTGTTGCCGGCTTCTAGTTCGATTGAGAAAGGGGTCTTTTGTGCAATCATGGCTTCATTCTTCATAGTATTAATCCTCATATATAAACAGGGTGCATTTTGTTCGTTACTCAACACGAGCCGCACATGTCGGCTCGCGCAATGTGATGTACCAGGCCCTTATTTCGCTAACCCAATCTGCCGCATGAACTCCTGGTTGTCCCAGAAAAGATACTCCTCAATCATTACGCCATCTTTCCAGTGACCTATTGTCGCCATACGTATTTTGTAAGCTTTGCCGGTTGGCGGAATACTCTTCCCATTACCTATTGGCATCGGCTGTGTGAAGGTACCTTCCATTATGCCGATGACGGAAGTCCAGTCACCCTGACCAATTTTAACCGGGTGCTCCTTAATACGGGTGTCGGGTGCCCAGACGAACATAGCTTCCAAATCCTCAATATGTTTCTCGATACCTTGAGTTGAATGTCCGTCGGGCCAGTTGACGATAATATCGTGTGAATGACTACGATGAATTTCAGTCCATTTTTGATTAGTGAACACGTTGTAGTCCATATCGTCAAAATTTTCGAGATGGGATTTTACAAGCGCTTCATTCGCCTCGTAGACCTGAAGTTTCTCATTGCTCGCGCAGCCTAACAGCGCTGTCGAGACGATGGAAATGAAGAGGCCTGATTTCAAAATGTTTTTGTACGTCATAGTTTTTCTCCTATTGGTAGTTGCTCATATTCGCGAATGACGAGGAATGTCTCCCCGACTATCGCCGTCTTTAATTTTTACCAGACTGTTACTGGACCGACAGGGATGATGCCTGTCGGGTTTAATTCGCGGATTGAGTAATAACCCGCTTTTATGTGATAGGGACTCACCGTCTCGGCTATACCGGGAATGTCGTGGATGCGTCGTATATACGCTGATACATTCGTATAATCCTGTACTCGCTTCAGATTCGTTTTGAACAATCCGTAGTACACCAGATCGAAACGCACTAATGTGACAAAGGCACGTACGTCAGCTTCTGTGAGTTGCTCGCCGACCAAAAAGTCGCGTTCTTCCAGTTGGCGTTCAATAAAATCCAGACTGTCGAAGACATCCTTTAACGCTTTTTCGTACGCGACTTGTGTGGTTGCGAATCCTGCGCGGTAAACACCGTTATTAAATTTGTGATAAAGACGTTCGTTTACTTCATCAATCTGCTTGCGCAAAAATAATGGGTAAAGATCCATCTTATTACGGGCTAAATCACCAAAACCACTATTGAACATACGAATGATTTCTGAGGATTCGTTGTTTACAATGGTCTGCGTTTTTTTGTCCCAAAGAACAGGTACCGTTACCTGACCTGTGTAATCAGGTTTAGCACGTAAATACAACTCATAAATATATTCAAACTGATATAGATGGTCTGCTTGAGTACCAGGCAGTGAATCGCAATAGCCACCAAAACGCCATACTTTTTCAGTCAGCCGTGGGTCAACTACAGTTACCGAAACCACGTCTTCCAGACCTTTTAGTTTGCGTGCCATCAAAGTACGCGAGGCCCAGGGGCAAATCAGTGCTACATATAAATGATAACGATCTACTTCAGCTTTAAATCCTGCTTCACCACTGGGGCCAGCCGAACCGCCTGGAGTGATCCAGTTACGAAAACCGGCATCTTCTCGCACGAATCCGCCTTCTTCATCGGTATCTTGTACTGGGTGGAAATCTTTTGCCCATTGGCCATTAATTAACATGATGTGTCGCTCATTGATTTATAAGGCCCGCCTCGCAATGCGAGACAGGTGTGTTTTAATTAAACAGAGGTTACAGGCTGGTATTGATCCTGCTGATGACCGAACAGCTGTTTAATACTGTAAGCGCCATCACCTAACAGAACCTGTACCAGTGAGGCCACAATCAGAAAGGCAGAATATTCCCAGCCGCCATTTTCATTGGTATATAGCCAACCATTACCACCATGCACCAGTACAATACTGCCCAGCAAGACAGGAATAAGTGCCAGCGATACATAGCGAGTCTGGTAGCCAATCACCAGCATAATGCCGCCAATCAGTTCGACGCCCATGGTGGGATAAGCAAACCAGCCGGGTACGCCCAGTGAGGCAAAGAAACCAACGGTACCAGCGGGAGTAAACACCAAAATTTTCAGCAAGGCATGAGCGATAAACATAATACCCAAAGCATTGCGAAGTAAGAGTGCGGCATAGTCAGAATTGTGTGTGTTATTCATATCAGTTCTCCGTTTAAGTGATCAGTGTGTGAGGCTTAATATTAGGCTTCCGCTGGATATAAACAATATACTGTTTATTTGATATACTGTTCACGATTTGTTGACAATGGAGAAACTAGATGGACAAGCTAGCGTGTATGCGTGCTTTTGTTACCGTCGTCGAGGCCGGTGGGTTTTCACAGGCAGCACGTCGTTTGGATGTTTCCAAGGCGTTGATTAGCAAACAGATCAATCAGCTGGAAGAAAGCCTGGATGCTAGGCTATTACACCGTACCACTCGGCGAGTGAGCACTACCAGCACGGGTCAGGCCTATTTTGAACAATGCCGCCCGTTGCTGGATGAGTTTGATCAGCTGGATGCATCCTTGCAGTTCGCTAATGCCACCCCCATGGGCGAGCTCCATGTAGCCGCACCGGCGACCTTTGCTGAAATGCATCTGATGTCAGCGGTGTCGGAATTCGCCAGCCTCTATCCCGATGTCATTGTTAACCTTGATCTGACTGATCGATTCGTTGACCTGGTGGAAGATCGTATCGATGTCGCCATTCGCATTGGTAGTCTCAGCGACTCCACTCTAGTGGCACGTAAGATGGGAACTATTTCCATGCTGCTGTGTGCATCCCCCTCGTATCTAACAGCAAAAGGCGAGCCCCGCACACCTCATCAATTAATCGATCACCAGTGCGTGTTAGACAGTAATTATCCGGGTGGCAGGCACTGGACTCTGGGCAGTGGGGATAAGCTCGTGACGATAGACATGCAGCCACATATAAAAGTTAATAGTGCCCGCGCAGCTCGCGAGTTGGTACTGGCTGACCATGGCGTTGCTTTTTTGCCATCATTTGCTGTAGCCGAGGATATTAGTCAGGGACGACTGACAAAAATACTGCCTGATTATGTTTCAGAACCTATAGGTATTTATGCCGTGTATTTGCACCGTAAACATTTATCTGCAAAAGTTAGATTGTTCATCGACTTTGTAATCGACCACTGTAAAGTCATTGCCTGCTAAACGTTGTATATCTAAATGCTGAAGTGCGTCAGGGTGATTAAGTAGAGAATTAAAAAACCAGCTATAGGGGAAATTGTAGTGATCTAATAGAACCAGACTCATTAATATCCATCAAACATTGTGGTGTTTTTATGGGTTGTTTTTTTCTGTCGGACTCATTCCCCAGACGTCCGCTATGTGGTGGTTACCGCTGCTCATATACCACCATAACAAAGTCTGCTTTGACTATATATTAAGTGCATTATCATTAACATATATAGGCCCTATCCATGATTTGGAGGCCTCAAATGCAATATCTTACATATACAACTCAAAAGCACATCCCCTGGAACAAAGGTAAGCTCATAGGTCAGAAACCACCCCTAAAGCTACACGAGATATGGGCAATACGAATACGACTGCAAATTGCCAAGAAAATCAGAGATCTCGCCATGTTTAACCTCGCACTAGACAGCAAGCTTCGCAGCTGCGACTTAGTAAAACTTAAAGTTAGGGATGTTGCTCATGGTTCAGTAATATCTAAACGCGCCATGGTTATGCAGCAAAAAACCAAGCAACCTGTTCAGTTTGAAATTACAAAGCATACACGTGATGCTCTAACTGAATGGATAATGAGTGAGAATTTATCTAGTAACGAATACCTATTTAAAAGCAGAGTTCACAATTCTGAACATATTTCGACGAGACAGTATGCTCGAATTTTAAGTTCCTGGCTTTCTGACATTGGTTTAAATCCACACGAATATGGAACTCACTCAATACGACGAACTAAAGTATCAATAATTTATAAGAGGACCAAAAACTTGAGAGCTATACAACTACTCTTAGGTCATACGAACTTAGAAAGCACTGTAAGGTATCTTGGTATAGAAGTTGATGATGCACTAGAAATGGCTGAGCAAACTGATATTTAATATTTAACTGGTAGCGCCTATTTTTTTAATAGGCGCTTACCAATCATAAGCAGACGGTCGTCACCTGATCATCACATCATAAAGCAGGCATTGAACGTTTGCATAACTGGCACGGAAATGGAACGCCCACGTTTATGCATTTGTTAGGCTTTTTGATCATTTCATACGATATTGTTTAATATATCTAGTGTATGTAGCACTTTGAATTTTGCACATTCTTTGTATGTTGGTTCAACCTCTAATTTTACATCACGCATATAGGTTGTTTGTTGACCATCTATGTATAGCGATATTTCATTAATTGGTTCTAGAACTAGCAAAAGCCGAGTATCCTCAACTGACTTAGTTGTAAATGAAAATATTTTAGTGTCATTAAATACACCAGTAACATGAAGCATGAAGTGATCATGATCTGTATGAATTACGACCCACTCACCGTCAGGCATTCTAGTATTCTTTTCTGGGGCTTGACCTAGTTTACCGACCTTAGTGTGACTTTCGACATTGGCTAGCTCTGGGCTTTCACTTAGAATTAAATCTGCAATAGAGAAGTTGCTTTTATCGCTAGAGTAGAGAAAGCGTGAAGATTGTTTAACCTGTAATGTATTTAGAAATTTTGATGTTTGTTCGCCTAAGCTTACAGCGTGGCCAGAAGAAGCGCCAACTAGTATTGATTCATATAAATCTTTTACCTCACTTTTAGCTTGAGTTTTTACATAAACTTCCATTTTTTCAAAAATTGAAGGGCAATACAGCGCAAATGTTAGTTGTGGTGATAGTGGAAAATAAATCTCTACTCCACTCGACGATAAACCTAAATCACCATACGGGAATGTATTGTGTTTAGTTACCGGGTTATCTGAAATGATGAAATCATTATCTACATTGCTTTGTATTAAGAAACCAACTTTTCTATCTAAAACCGTATAATCATTTTGAATTTTATAATATGAAGATAAGGCTATTTCTCTAATATTGTTATCAGAAGGGGCTTCAAGGTGTTCATTCGGGAGACCAGCCTCAGATAAACTAAACTTCAATTGCTCAGCAATTGATAATATACTCGTTCGATACATCTTGGTTCTAAAGATTTGTGTAGAAATCACACCAAGTAATTTATCTTTATATTGATCAGTTAGATCATTAAAGCATTTACCTGTTGTTAATATTTGTACTAACTCAGCAAGAAAAGCATCATTTTTTTGAAAAACATGCTCAAAATTAACCCGCTCACCATCACGAAAAACCGTGTTAAAGTGGTTCTCGCTTCCAGCGTCTAATATTGAGGAGCCAAAGCTAACTCTCCTTGTTTTATCATAAACATAAATTTTACTATCATCATATCCAAATTTTCGAAGTAGTGACTGTGGAACATAATGATGTTTTTTCGATTGTGTCATTAAGCCTCAGCGGTAAATTCGTAATATTAAAAATCAGAAAAAATGTGTCACATTTAATTTCTGGTGTAGCGTATTGTTAGATGCAGATTTCACTTTCCACGAAACTTTTTAAATAATTGTTTTAAATTTATTCCCATGCCAAACACCTTAGGTTCCATTATAAAGATGTCTTTTTCATCATTCGTATTATTTAAAATTTTCTCATCTGGGCAAGTCAATATTTGAGAATATACTGGACAACTGATAAAGTGCATTTCATTAACAGATGAATAATCCCAACGCCAGTCTTTTTCTTCTGCTTCTTTAATCAATTTTGAATGCATATAGTCTCTGTCGATTTCGTCTGTATACTTAAAAAGAGAAGAAGCGAAGAGCCCATAAATATCAAAAGTAATTTCTGGGCAAAAATTAGTAAAGTTATGATTTTTATTATTTGATGAGAATACACCCGGATCATTTTCCCCGACAACAGGAAGTAAATCTGTTTTGGACCAGTATTCATCTAACTCAGATATTTTGACATTATTCATTTTTGTTGTAATGCCTATTTTACCGAGTAGAAATAAACTTGAGTAATAACGTGGACACCGATGCACATTTGCATAAGGACACCTAGGTGAAAGGCCTTTTTCCTCACTTATACTTGAGTACCATTCTAGATCAGGGTAAATATGTTTCATTATTTTCACATCTAACATCTATTTAATGGAATTAATTCCGTGTTATTGGGTTTTTAGGAGATAACATATATTGTATTTGTAGTAATTTCAACAACTTACTAAATACACAAATCGAACGATCCTGGGTTGTGACAGAGCTATATACTCGAGTATTTCATCTGGATGTCTGTTTTATCCTAAATACCTCAACGGTCGAGTAGACGGACTCTTCCAACATACAAAGCATAATAATCAGACAATACTTTCACTAACACCTCGCTGCAAGCAGCTACTATGTGATTTCTGTTTATAGCTTTATATATCAGTTGCTATCA